>Ga0183100_1000371_pt1 | contig 41063 bp, 38 predicted proteins | sample Biomet2_FD_127789 | JGI IMG/M metagenome (GOLD analysis project Ga0183100, IMG submission 127789) | Microbial communities from bioreactor (seeded with anoxic lake sediment) at LBNL, California, USA - Biofuel metagenome 2 | ecosystem: Engineered > Bioreactor > Anaerobic > Unclassified ... | reverse complement strand
CGGCTCAACGCCGGCGCTCTTCAGGACGTTCGCGATTGCATCCTCGTCTACGGTCTTTCCAGCGGCGTGAAGGACCAAAGCGCTGTATATGTACTCCATTTTAATTCCTCCGATGTTCTCTCATCCGAACAAAGCACTAAGGCCTGCTGCTGCTTCCTCTTCGCTGACCTCGGGCTTCTTCTCTTCTTCCTTCTTCTCTACCTTCTTCTCCTGAGGCGCAGGTGCGGCAGCTGCGGACAGCTGCTGCTTCAACCGGTCATCCTCCAGTCCGGGGACCTTGGAAGCGATGGCGAGCATCTCTGCCCTTGCCTTCGCCAGAAGGGGACCGATGGTGTCCTTGGTGGGGATGGCGGCCTTGACCCCGAGCGCGGAAGCCTCGCGGTAGGCCTTGCCCATGAGCGGACCGATGGTCTGCTTGGTCGGGTAAACGATGCTCACACCCAGGGCGGTTGCGTTCCTGGCCGCGGTGGCCAGCATGGTCGGGTAATAGTCCACGGGTACGTTCAGCACAGCCTTCTCGTAGATGATGCCGTCCTCGAACGCGGCCCTCATGTCCATACCGACGGTCATGGGCAAGATCTCCAGCTTGGGCAGGATCTTGGCGAGCTCTTCAGGCACCTTGTGCCCCTTCTCCACCAGGACCTTCTCCTTGCGGATTACGATCTTGCCGCCCTCGATGGCAGCGGGGATACCGGCCTTCTGCAGCTCGCCCACTATGGGGCCGGGCTTGAAGGGTGTCTCGCCCTCCTTGACGACGATGTCCTCGGGAGCGATGTCGCCGGGCTTGGCGGGGGCCTTGGACTTGGTGGCCTCCATCTGCTGGAACAGCTTGAAGGGGTTCATGGGGGTGGCAATGATGGCGCACTGCCCCGCGACCTCCGTTTTCAGCTTCTCCAGCCCGGGCCTCTGCTTGGCGGCCTCGTCTATCGCGATGAGCAGGAGGTTGTTCCTGGTCATCATGACGGCGGCGTTCTTCCTCAGCCCGTGACGCATGTCCTGCATCTGGGGGGAGGGTATACCGTGGACATCGACGATGGCAACGACAGGGTTCTTCACCATGACGTCGGCGAGCTCCTTGACCTTTGCTTTCTTCCAAGACGCTACGTGTGCCATCTCGTTGCCTCCTAGATCAATCTCTCCGACGGACCCATGGTCGTCTTGACATAGGCCGAGTCAATGTTCATCTTGCCTTTCTCTAATTTGCCGATCACCCTCTTGAGAATGGCGTCGACGTTCTCTGCGATCTCCTCTGGAGGCATGTCCACCGTGCCCACTGGCGCCTGGAAGGTCTTGCGGTCCTTGGAGCGGACCGATACGGACTTCCGCAGGTTGTCGATTATGGGCGTGGGGTCCGCCCCTGGCGGAATAGGCTTAGGCATCTTTCCTCTCGGCGCGAGGACGATACCCAAACGCTTACCGATCTGGGGCATCAGGGGGGCCTCGGCGATGAAATAATCGACCTGAGAGGCGACCTTCTTGGCCTGCTTCTTGTCATCGGCGATCTTCCCGAGCTCATCGGGCGTGATCACCATGTCGGCGACGCTCTTGGCCTTGGCGGCAAGTTCAGCGCCTCCGATGACGCAGACCCTAAGTGCCTTCCCCCTTCCATGTGGCAGAACAACGTCTTCCTGTATCCTGTTCTTGGGAACAGACAGGTCCACATCCCTGAGGTTTATGGCCAAATCAACGGTCTCCTTGAAGTTCCTCTTCGGCGAGGACTCAAGGGCCTTTTTGACGGCCGCTAGGGTTGCTTTCTCTACCAAATAAATTACCTCCTGTAGTGCAATTGAGCAGTGAAGCTCTCCTACAGTGCGGGTTCCCCTAATAAGGCAATGCTTAAAATAGTTTTTGATGGAGGGGGTTGCCCCGCCTCACTTGGCGAGCTGCTGGTCGAACTTGCCGGCCAGTATCTCGTTGCGCGCGACCTTCGGCTCCATCCCCTCGATGGTGACGCCCATCGAGGTGCAGGTGCCGACGACCTCCAGGACCCTCATCTTCAGGTCCTTGCCCATGAGGGAATCTCCCTTCATCTCGGCGATCTTGATGGCCTGGGCGATGCTCAGGTTGCCGATCTTGCTGGCCTTGGGGGAGCCGCTGCCCTTCTCCACGCCCAGCTCCTTGGAGATGAGCGAGGAGGTCGGGGGAGTTCCTACCTTGACCTCGAAATCCTTGGTCTTGGAGTCGATGATGATCTTGACCGGGACCTTCATCCCGTCGAACGCCCTGGTCTTGTTGTTGATCTCGGCAACGACCTTGGGGATGTTCACACCAAGGGGACCGAGGGCCGGGCCCAACGGCTGACCGGGGGTCGCCCGGCCACCTTCTACTAGCACTTCAACTGTATCTGCCATATAGCTTCACCTATCTTTCTCTAGAACCCTGACGTGGTCTCCTCTGACCGTCACTGGGATGGGGACCATCGCTTCGAACAGCTCCACGGTGATCTCCTCTTTGGCCTCGTCGATGTTCTGGACCCGGGCCTTCTCGCCCTTGAACGGTCCGGCCACCAGCTCGACCACGTCGCCTTCCATGATCCCAGAGACCAGGGGCTTGGGGGCGAGATAGTGGTCGATCTCCTCGAAGTTCATCTCTCCGTCGACGAAGCTGTGCGCCTTCCTGACCCCCTTCACGGCGTCCCTCATGCGGTCGGTGTTCATGCCCTCGATGAGCACGTACCCGCGCAGGTTGGTGGGCGAGAGAATGGCGGAGATGTCCGATTTGCCGGACTTGGCGCGCGCGCTGATGCCGTCGGCGACGTCCTTCTCGTGTCCGATGGATGTCTTAAGCGCAAGGATGGACTGCCTGGCCTCGGCAGAGAACTCCAGGTGGTCGCACTCCGACGGCGCCTCCACCAGGCAGGCCTCCAACTTGACGTCGATCCGGTCCTTGAAGGCCGACCCGATAGGGGCATAGACCTCCAGCTTCAGCTCCTTGGGCTTGGCGCCCTCCAGGAAGAAGTCGAAGTCGGGCTGTGACAGTGAGCTGTGGGTGTCGAAGAGGGTGCTGCCGGTGGCGTCGTAGAGGCGTATGGACCACTCCGCGGCGTCCTCCGGGGTAAGAGTTATGGTCACCTTCATGTGGACCTTCCTCTTGGCGTTCTCCCTGCTCTTCAGCTGAAAGCTCCAGCTGGTCACGCCGGACGCGGGGATATTGGCCTCCCCGCCCTGGCCTACGAATGAGAGCATGCCGCTATCTCCCGCGGAGGAAGCGACGGCCTGTTGATCTTCCTTCATGTTAATCAATCCTGAACGAGATCGGCTCAGCCGAAGTACGTCGGGAGATAGGTCATCAGCCAGTAGATGAGGAATCCTACCCCTCCGATGGCCAGAAGGCCTAGACCGGTGATCTGGACGACCTTGATGTATTCATCGGTGGAAGGCTTGCGAGCCATCTTGATGACTCGGCCGTACTTGCCCTTGCCAATCCTCTGGACCCGCTCCTCGATGTCCTTTTGGACTTCCCAGGACTTCTCCACTACGTCCATTTTAGTACACCCTTCGGTGGTGATTCGTGCGGTAGGTTAGAGACATCTACTTAATAAAGTCGACGTCGACCACTTTCTTCGACCGCTCTTCCCTCGGGCCGATGATGTTCTTCGACTTCACGCCGGTGATGACCACCATGACCCTGACGGTATCTCCCAGGGTCGGATCGACCGCTGCACCCCAGATGATCCGGGCGTTGGGGGCGATCTTGCCCTGGATGATCTCGGCGACCTTCTCCGCCTCGGAGATGCTCATGTTGTCGCCGCCGCTCACGTTGACCAGTGCGCCGGTGGCGCCGGAGATGTCCACGTCGATCAGCGGGGAGTTGACCGCCTCGTTGATAGCGTGCTCGACGCGGTCATCGTCGTCGCCCTCGCCCATGCCGATCATGGCGACGCCCGCGCCCTTCATGATGGTCTTCAGATCATTGAAGTCCAGGTTGACCAGTCCGGGCTTGGTGATGAGCTCGGTGATGCCCTTGATCGCTCGGACCAGAACCTCATCCGCCACCTTGAACGCGGCGTTGAGCGCCAGCCTCGGGCAGAGCTCGAGAAGCTTGTCGTTCGGTACCACAATAACGGTGTCCGCTGCCTGCCTCAGCTTGTCCAATCCCCACTCCGCGTTCTCCGAGCGGATGACCCCCTCGGCCTTGAACGGATAGGTGACGACAGCGATGGTCAGCGCGCCCATGTCCTTGGCCAACTTGGCCACGTAGGGCGCGGAACCGGTGCCGGTGCCTCCGCCCATCCCGGCGGTGACGAAAACAATGTCCGAGCCGGTAAGGATCTTCCTCAGCTCATCCTCCGCTTCCTTGGCCGCTTCCTCGCCCACCTGAGGCAACGCCCCGGCCCCCAGGCCGCGGGTCGATCGGCGCCCGAGAAGTATCTTGTGCGGCGAGCGGACGGCAAGAAGGTGCTGCGCATCGGTGTTGGCGGCGTAGATATCAGCGCCGACGATCCCTACCTCCGATAAGCGGTCGATGGTATTGGTGCCGCCTCCCCCGCAGCCGATGATCTTGATGTTCGTCTTCAGGCTCTCAAGGATCCTGACGAGCTCCTGGTCGGCCGATGAATAGTCGTTGTTGAGGGTGGGACCGAGATCCCCGCCCTGGGCACCAGCGCGGGATATGGCGTCACTGAGGAATGACTTCATTATAAGCCCTCCTGGGCAATGCCAGTCTAGTCCAAACTGGTCGCCCGGGCGAAGGTTAAGAAGCATCTATAGTTTAAAAGGTTTCGGTGCCAGTGCTACGTTGCATGGACTACTGGTCTTAGGAAAAAGGTGGGCCGGAGGGAGGCTCCGGCCCCGGGGAGGTGCGCTATGCTTCTGCTAGGGCTTCGACCTGTGCTCACTTGATGAAATCGACATCGGTGTCCTTCAGCCGGGCCGTCTCCCTGGAGCGGCCCAGGATCTGCTTTGACTTCACGCCGGTGATGACCACCATGACCCTGATCTTGTGCTCCAGGGTCGGATCGATGGCCGCACCCCATATGATGCGTGCGGTGGGCTGGACCTTGGACTGGAGCACCTCGGCGACCTTCTGGGCCTCCTCGATGGTCATGTCCGCTCCGCCCACGACGTTGACCAGCACTCCGGTGGCGGAGGCTATGTCCACGTCCAGCAGGGGAGAGTTGAGGGCGTCCTCGATGGCCTCCATGGCCCGATCTTCGGTCTGGCCGTTGCTCTCTCCCAATCCGATCATGGCGACGCCCGCGCCCTTCATGATGGTCTTGACATCATTGAAGTCTAGGTTGACCAGTCCGGGCTTGGTGATGAGCTCGGTGATGCCCTTAATGGCCCGCATGAGGACCTCGTCGGCGACCTTGAACGCCGCGTTGATGGACAGCCTCGGGCAGAGCTCGAGAAGCTTGTCGTTGGGAATGACGATGACGGTGTCCGCAGCGTTCCTCAGGCGCTCCAGCCCCCACTCGGCGTTCTCCATCCTCATCTTGCCCTCGCCCCGGAAGGGAAGGGTGGTGACGGCGATGGTCAGCGCGCCGATGTCCTTGGCGATCTTGGCGATGTACGGGGCAGAACCGGTGCCGGTGCCCCCGCCCATCCCGGCGGTGACGAAGACGATGTTGGCGTCGATGAGGGCCTTGCGGAGTTCCTCTTCGGCCTCCATGGCCGACTCCTCTCCGATCTTAGGCAATGCCCCGGCCCCCAAGCCCCGCGTGGACCTCCGTCCGAGCAGGATCTTGTGCGGCGAGCGTACGGCAAGAAGGTGCTGCGCGTCGGTGTTGGCGGCGTACAGCTCGGCGCCGACGATGCCCTCCATGGCGATGCGGTTGATGGTGTTCGAACCACCGCCCCCGCAGCCGATGATCTTGATGTTCGTCTTGAGCTTCTGAAGCAGGTCCAACAATTCCGCGTCCGCAGAGCTAACCTGCTGGGCGTTGGATCTGACCGGCGCGACCGAGGATCCGAAAGACGGACCTGGGGTAGCGCTCTCTCTAGCCAGCGCTTCCTCGACCAAAGATTTCATAGTGCATCCCTCTCTGGGCGAAATTACCCTTTTAGGTATTAATAAATTGACCCAGGACTTTTATCCACGAACAGTTACTTATGCCACCCGCGTCATCACGCCTTTCCATGCGTGAACGGGCGGAGGTAATGTTCTTCGGGAAGGTGCAGGGCGTGTCCTTCCGTGCTTATACCAGGCGCTACGCCATCGTCGCCGGCGTCAACGGCTGGGTCCAGAACCTGCCCGATGGGTCGGTGGTGGCGGTCTTCGAGGGGGAGCGGTCGGACATCGAGCATGTGATCCATCGTTTATGTTCGGAGCACCCCCTGGCCGAGGTGGAGCGGTTCGATGCTAAGTGGTCCCCGCCCACCGGGGAGTTCGATTCCTTCTTCATCCGCAAATAGTCAGTCGATGGAGATGCCGTAGAGGCGCTCGGGATTGTCCTTGTGAATGCGCATCGCGCGCTCCTCGGTCAGCAGGCCTGAGGCGAGGTAGGCCTTGGTGCGCTTGGGAACGGTGTTGATGTTCATGACCGCTCCCGGCCGGGACGGCTCGTCGAGGAAATCGGTCTCCATGACGAAGCGGTCCCCCTTAGACAGCGCCTCCTTCACCGCGGGCTTGCTGGCGAGGACCGAGGGGAATAGCCCATGGTTCTCCTCGGCGAGGACGAGGGGCGGGGAGTAGTGCTTGATCACTCTCTCCCTGCTCAGCCCCGCCCGGTCGGCGATCCGTGCCAGGTCGAGCATGACCGCGGGGTCGGCGCTCTCGGTATGGAGCACCACGGGGCACGAGGCCTCCCTGGCCAGTTCCATCCCGTAGCGCATTATGTCGTTGGACGCCTCCACGATCTCCGCGCTCACCGGAAAGTGGGGCCGGCCGATCTCTCCGATGGCCACCGCCTTGTGCTCGAGGACGAGCCGCTGCGCCTCCTCCATCCCCCCCTTCATGATCTCCACGGCGCGGGCCAGGCCGAACCGCTCGGCGAGGCCGATGAGCAACACGGGGTAGGGCCCGACGCAGGCGAAGACCCCGACCTCGGTCTCGGCGTTGCCCCGCTCCGCCAGCCGCAGGGTGATGCGGTAAGATTCGGCGAAGTCCTCTCGGGTGCTGATCGGAACTTCGGAATAAGGCTGGTGACAGAGGATCACATGCGTGCCCCCCGCGCGGTAAAAGTCTCTTAGGGCCTCCATCCCCCGCCCGGAGGGCTGGAGGTGCATATGGTTGTCGAAAACGGGAAGGGCGCTCAGCGCAGTAGCCCCGCTGCCTTGAGCTCCTCGGTGATCTTGTTGACCGCGGCCTCGACGTCCTGCGGTTTCCTCGCCCCCGTGCACACGAGCTTGCCGGAACCGAACAGCAGGACGACGACCTTCGGTTCGTCCAAGCGATAGACGAGCCCGGGGAACTGCTCGGGCTCGTACTCCACTCGCTCCAGGCCCAAGGAGATGGCGATGGCGTTGAGGTTGATCTCCTGCCCCAGATCGGAGGAGGCAACGATGTTCTGGACCTCGACCTTGGGCTCCATCTTGATCTTGATGCCGGCCTTCTCGATCTGTTTGGCGACCTTGTTTATGGCCACCTTCACATGCTCCAGGCTCTTAGCTCCGGTGCATACGACCTTCCCGCTCCGGAACAGCAGGGTCGCGGTCTTGGGCTCCTTCAAACGGTAGATAAGACCGGGGAACTGCTCGGGCTCGTACTCCGCGCCCTCGAGGGCCAGAGCGATCGCCTGCAGGTCAAGCTCCTCACCGAGGGATGTGGAAGCGACTACGTTCTCAATCTTAATCTTGGCCATAAGGTCACCTGGTCCTGGGTATTTATATACCTTTATAAAGCTTTTGCGTTAGTTTAAAGGTGTCCCGCGCGTCCAGATGACCGCACGGGATTTATAGATGACAATTACTATACAATTGTTGCACTATAGTACGCTTAAGCGATTTAGATTGAATTACATAGATAAATTAAGCCTCGCAAAACTTACTGGACTGGCTATGCGAGAGCCGATTCTATAGTATTATATACTAAATAATCTATAATGACGTTTGTCCGACAAAATTGTCAATATCGTCGGACAACATCCGAGCGGTAAGCATGAGCGAGACGGAAAGGATCACCATTAGGATACCGAGCGACAAGGTCGAGGCGCTAGGGATACTGGTCAAGGAAGGCAAGTTCCCCACCATCTCGGATGCCATCCGCGCGGCCATAGACAGCTTCGTGGAGAGCAACTTCACCCCCGACCACATCGAGAGGGTCACCGTGGAGCTGCCCAAGGGCAACGTGGTCGAGCTCGAGTGCCTGGTGAAGGACGGTGACTCCGTCTCCATCGACGATGCCATCAGGAATGCGGTTAGGGAATACACGAGGAAACGACTGACCAAGATGGAGGAAAGTCACTAGTCGCATCCATCCTTCTGCGATGTGAGCGGGGGCGGTCCTGTGATGGGTCAATTCGATACCGAGGAGGAGCTGCGTCGCCAGTGCGCAGATCTCAAGATCCTGGTCATAGGGTGCGGGGGAGGCGGCTGCAACAGCGTGCACCGCCTCATGAACATCGGGATACGCGGCGTGAAGACCGTCGCCATCAACACCGATAAGAGCCACCTGCGCACCGTCAATGCCGACCAGAGGCTGCTCATCGGTAGCCAGGTGACCCGGGGTTGGGGCGCCGGGGGCATTCCCGACGTCGGCGAGTCCTGCATGGAGAACGCCCTCGACCCGCTCAACGACATACTCAAGGACGCCGATCTGACCTTCATCACCGTGGGCATGGGCGGAGGCACCGGCACGGGGGCCGCTCCGGTCGTGGCCAGACAGGCCCGGAGGAACGGCTCGGTCGTCATCTCCATGGCCACCACTCCGTTCGAGTTCGAGCGTGGCCGGCGGATGGAGGCGGCACGCCAGGGCATCAGCAAGCTCAACGACAACTCGGACATGATGCTCCTCCTGGACAACAACCGCCTGCTCGACATGGTCAACCACCTGCCCATGGAAGAGGGGTTCGGGGTCATGGACCAGTTGGTCTCGGAGATCATCAAGGGGCTGGTGGAAGCGATAACCATGCCCTCGCTGGTCAACCTGGACTTCGCCGACCTGAAGACCATCATGCACCACAAGGGGGTGTCCACCATCCTCTACGGCGAGAGCACCGATCCCGAGGGAGCGGTGCGGGAGGCGCTCAGCAACCCCCTGCTGGAGATCGACTACGAGGGGGCCACCGGAGCCCTCATCCACGTCACCGGCGGGGAGAAGCTGTCGATCAAGAAGGCGACCAAGGTGCTCGCGGGCGTGAGCGAGCAGCTGGCCCCCGAGGCCCAGGTCATCTTCGGGGCGCGCGTGGACCCCGAGTGCAAGGACCTCATCAGGGTGATGGCCGTCATCACCGGCATCAACGCGCTCGCGCCGAAGGAAGGCCGACGATCGCGCGAAAGGAAGGAGCTCGAGGACACGATCGAGGAGCTGGTCACCAGGGACCGCCGGTACTGATCACTTCTTTTCTTTCTCTTTCTCGATGAGCTTCGCCGCGTCGCCGATGACGCCCATGATGGTGTAGAACTCCCACTTCGTGGGCACGCTTCGACCCATCATGCGGCGGAACATGACCTCGGTGTTCTCCCTCCGGAAGTCAGGGTAGTCGATCGCCGCCAGGAGCCGGGCGAAGTACTTGTACAGGAGCTCGCGCTCCTCCTCCGAGGAGATCGGGTTCCTGGCGCCATGGCGTCCCTTGGTCTGGAACAGCTCGTACAGGACGATGCTCACCGCGTGGGACAGGTTCAAGGTAGGATAGTCATCGCTCGACGGGATGTGGGCCAGCAGGTCGCAGCGGGACAGCTCTTCCTGCGAGAGACCCAGCCCCTCCCGGCCGAACAGCACGGCGATGCGTCCCTCGTGATCGGCGACCCTGGCCGCCAGCTCCTGGGCGGGCATCGAGATGCGGGTATAGTTCTTCGGTCCGTAGGTCACGATGCCGGTGGTGCCCACGAGGAGGGAGCAGCCCTCGACCGCCTCTTCGAAGGTGCCGACGATCGTGGCATCGCTCAGAATGTGCCCGGCGTGCTTGGCCCGCTTGAACGCCTCGTCGCCGATGGGACAGGGGTTGACCATGCACAGGTCATCGAATGCGAAGTTGCCCATGGCCCGGGCCACCGCCCCGACGTTCCCCTCATGCTCTGGCTCGACCAAAACGACCCTGAATTCACCCATGCGCTCGGAACCATTAATAGGCCTGTTCTACTTAATCCTGACGTGGTCTGGCGTGCCGCCATCAAGTTCGCCTACGATGGGCGGGCGTTCATGGGTTCCCAGAGACAACCAGGGGAACGGACGGTGGAGTCGGAGCTCCTCGCCGCCCTGATGAGGATCGGGGTCATCGCCTCGGTGCCGGCCTCGCGCTTTCGTGTCGCCAGCCGGACCGACCGGGGGGTCAGCGCGCTGGGCAACGTGGCCTCCTTCGATACCGCCTTTCCCCGCCCCGCGCTCCTCAGGGCCCTCAATTCGGCGATGAGCGATGTATATGCCTATGGGGTGGCGGAGGTGCCATCGACCTTCACCCCGAGGCGGGCCAAGGAGAGGTGGTACCGGTACATCCTGCCGTCGGGAGGCTTGGACCTGCCCCGGGTCGTCGAGTGCGCCGAGGTCCTCCAGGGCCGCCATGACTTCCGCCGCTTCTGTAAGCCCGAGGGGCGCTCGACGGTGAAGACGCTGGAGAGCGTGTCGGTGCGGGAGGTCGACGGCATGCTGATCATCGACCTGAGGGCCCGGGAGTTCCTCCGGAACATGGTGCGCCGGATGGTCGCCTCTATGGTCAAGGTAGGAGAAGGGAAAGTTACCGCTGCCGACGTGGCCGCGGCGCTGGAAGGCAGGGACGTGAGCTTCGGTCTGGCCCCCGCCGAGGGCCTCACCCTCATGGACATCGACTACGGGTTCCGGTTCTCCATCGAGTGCCCGTCCACGATGTCCAGGCGGGCCGAGGACTACCGTCTGGACGCGTTCACCAGGCTGGAGTTCGCTGACGCTCTCCTCGACAGGTGCCGCGGGTGATCACTGCAGCATCCGGAAGAAGACGCCCGCCAGGACCCTCCTCTCGTCGGGATCGGCGGTGCTCCATATCTCCTTGATCAGCTCCTCCTCCTTGGTGGCCGGGCAGATCTTCTCGGCCAGGAAGTCCCCCAGGCGGACGGCCATGTCCTTGATCTCCTCGTCGGAGATCCCCATGCCCCGGGCGGTCGTGATGGCCTCCTTGAGCGTCCCCCGCCAGGTGTCCCAGTCCTGGGTGAAGTCGAGGGCGTTCATGCACATCGTCACCTGTTGCTCCTGCTGTTCCGTCTGGCTCTCTCTCATCGGTTCATCACCTCTTTTCGGTCGGACGTTGCTTACTCCAAGCGGTGCAATATATGACTTAGCTAGCCCGCCGGGTCCGGGCGCCGTTGGGGGCGTTCTCGCAGCCGTCCTCTCGGAACCCGGAGCGCTCCTCGCGCGAGGCATGAGCGACGGCCGACCTTGGAACACTGGCTGCGGCCTCGAAGGTTCGCCCCCGGGCGTCATGTTATAAAAAGGTTGTTGTAGCATGCTACAATATCTCTTTAATACCCCTTTCCAGCTCCAATCATGACCTGAGATAGGAGGAGGGTCCACGGGGCAAAGGGTATGGGGCTCGTTCCCCTACCCTCAATTTTTATGGATGCTATTTTATCCGCGCCCCCCGTTCCCACGGGCGTGATAGTCTCCATCACCGGCACGCCGGGCACGGGCAAGAGCAGTGCGGGCAGGATCCTGGCCGCGAGGGGTCGCAAGGTCATCGAGCTGGGCGACCTGATCAAGGAGCACCACCTCTACGAGGGAAGGGACGAGGAGCGGGGGAGCCTGGAGGTCGACCCCGACGTCCTCGCGGAGCGCCTGCCCCCGCTGCTGCCGAACGGTGAGGTCCTCCTCATCGGCCACCTGTCCCACCTGGTGCCCACCGACCTCATCATCGTGCTCCGCTGCCGCCCCTCGGTGCTGGAGAAGCGCCTGGCGGCCAGGGGATGGCCGGAGGCCAAGGTCCGCGAGAACGTGGAGGCCGAGGCGCTGGACGTCATCCTGGTGGAGGCGGTCGAGTCGGAGAGGGAGACGGCGGAGGTCGACACCACCGCCATGACCGTCGAGCAGGTCGCGGACGCGGTCGAGGAGATACTGGGGGGAGAAAGGCAGAAGTACGCCGTCGGAAATGTCGACTGGAGCCAGGAGGTTTTAGATTGGTACTAGATTCCAAGCGCGACACTGTTGAGTTCATCATGCTGCCGGCGGCGAGGCTGCTATCGAGGTTCAACCCCAACACCATCTCCTGGGCCTCCTTCGGCGTGGCCTGTATCGCCGGCCTGCTCATCTTTCTCAGCCCAGGCAACTGGCCCTTCCTGCTTCCGCTGTCGGCCGTGGCGGTGCTGCTGAGCGGCTTCCTGGACGCGGTGGACGGCAAGGTGGCAAGGCTCACCGGACGGGCTTCGAGGCGGGGCGACCTCCTCGACCACATCCTGGACCGGTACTCCGACGTGGTGATGATCGGGGCGGTGGCGGTGAGCTCATGGTGCAACCCGTACCTTGGCATGCTCGCCATCATCGGCGTGCTGCTCACCAGCTACATGGGCACCCAGTCCCAGGCGGTGGGCGCGGGGCGGCTCTACGCCGGCCTCCTGGGCAGGGCCGACCGCGTGGTGCTGCTGACCGTCGCTCCCTTGATCCAGGCGCTGTTCATGGTGATCTTCGCCGACTCCTCGGGACGGATCTTCCTGGGAGTCTATCTTTCGGTGTTCGAGATCGTCATGCTGTGGTTCGCCGTGGTCGGCAACATCACTGCCGTGCAGCGGGCGATCGAGATCTGGAAGAAGGTACGGAACTAGGACCGGCCCCCCGGTCCCTCCTGGGCGGCAGGTTCTTGATGCGGTAGTACGACAGCGGGTGCTTGACGTACTCCTTGGGGTGGTTGCACAGCGCGTCCGGCTCGAAGCACAGCCCGTAGCTCTTCATGGTGGCGCACTCCGGCGGGGTGTACTCCGTGCCCGACGTCTCCCCGGTGATGTGGTCCACCTGGTACTTGGTCTTCGATTGGTCGAAGTCAGGGGAGGTGGCGTACAGCGCGAGGATCTCGTCGGAGGAGAGCCCGACGTGGTGTAAGAAGGCGGTAAGGGCGAACCTCCCCGAGTGAGGGATGTTCTCCCCCGCCTGGGCCATGCCGATGAGGTGCTTCATGCACGGGGGGAAGTTCTCGACGCTGACCTTCCCGAAGTCCTCGGCCTTGAACTGGTCCCGCTTGATGGCGGTGCGGTCCTTCAGCTCCCGCAGGTCGTCCCCCAGCGCCCGGACGATGCCGTCGGTGACCGGGAGGGGCAGCTCGGCCTCGATGCGGTCCTGCAAGGCCTGTTGCATCACCCGGGCGAACTTCACCTGGCTCAGCATGACGTGTCCGTCCCGGACCTCGGTGTTGACCAGCTTCCACTCCTTGCTGCGCATGCGGGAGGTGTACCTCAGGTAGTCGGAGAAGTGCATCCTGATCCACAGCTCGTCGGCGCTGTCCACCTCGGTGGTGACCGGGACGTCCAGCTGGTAGGCGACCTCCTCCACGACCTCGCTCTCCTCCCTCTCCAGCCGTTCGCACATGGCCACCCCCTCGGCCAGGGCGTAGCGCTTGGTCAGGAACTTGTCCCCCACGCTGGAGACGAACATCCTGGCCATGGGGTAGGAGAGAATTTCCTCCAGCTGCTCCTCGTCGGTGCCCATGGGCCGCGGGTGGATGATACCGTCCTCCAGGGCGTCGACGACCCTGGCCTTGCCCCTGGCCCGGGCCAGGCGGAACGCCTGGTGCTCCAGAAGGTCGTCCAGCGTCACTCCCTGGTCCTTCACGTGCTCCGCCGCGTCCTTGAGAAATGGATACTTGGCGAGGTGGAGGCCCTCCATGGCCGAAGTCAGGTCATCCGCGGATAAATAAGTTGCAATCGCCGCTTTATTCAAAGGCGACGAGGTCCTCGAGCTCCTTAGCAACTTGAGGGTCGTCCAGGGCCTCGGCCAGGTCGGTCATCCTCCTCATCGGCCGCTTGCGGAACAGCCTGATGGCGCGCTTTCGGCCGACGCCCGGCAGCGCCTCCAGGGCCTTGAGGGGGCAGGTGTTGATCCTCAGAGGATGCTCGATCGCGGTGATGCTGCGGAACCCCCAGCCTACGACCTTCACGTCCACGAACCTGCCCACCCCCACCGGGTATGGAATTCCCACCAGCAAAGGGTAGGAGCCGATCTGGCGGCCGAAGGTGGTGTTGCCGTCGCGCAGCTCCGTGAACACCCTGCGCAGCACCGTCCCCCGGGGGACCAGGCGCTCGAGCATGGGGCGGTCGATGTGCTCGCGCACGAAGTCCTTGAACTGAACGAACTCATGATGATTGATCGTCGGAGCGAACTCCCGCCGGATCGGTATCACCTGCCGGACGTTGACCCTTCGGAGTAGCAGTCCCTCGTCCAGCACCGAGCGCAGGAACGTCCTGTCCAGCTCCAGGCTTTCCCTGGTCTCCCCTTCCAGACCGATGATGAAGTTGAGGCCGGGCAGCAGGGCGGGGAGGCCGGAGGGACCGACCTTTCCTCCCGCCCGGTTGATCATCCGGATGGCCTCCAGAGCCTGCTCGGCGCTGGCGTTGAGGTTGTTCGCCTCTCTCACCGCGGGATCGGCGCACTCCAGACCCAGGGCGAGGACGTTGCCGCTGGTGCAGTGCCGTACGAGGCTCCCCAGGACCGCCTTCGCCTCCTCCGGATATGATGCCAGCACCGCAGGGTTGGCGTTGTCCACGTGCAGCACGTCCCATCCCAGGGCGGACACGCCCGCGAACAGCCTCTCGACCGCGCCGGGGTTAGGCCGGGGAGGGTCCCCCGTGGAGAGGTCCGCTTTGTACGAGGCGATGCAGGTCTGCGCCCCCAGCCGGATGTTGGTCACCCCCAGCTCGCGAAGCTTGCGACACTCGGCGATGATGTCCCCCTCGTCCCTGAAGACCGGCCGGCCCTTCAGCGGCTCCACGCAGAACGAGCAGCCTCCCGAGCCGAAGCGGACGCATCCGCGGTAGGTCTCCACCTCCGCTACCAGGGGCTGGGGGAAGTCAGGATGATGGAGCACCGTGTCCGCTCCGGCCAACAGCCAGGCGTTCCACTCCTCCATCGTCCTCCATCGTCCGTCGGCGCTGCCTACGGTCAGCAGGTCGTGCACCGCGGCAGCGGGGTCCCTGCCGGCCAGCACATCGAACCTCTCGAGGTTGTCCGGCTCCAGGGCGGCGGGGCCTCCCAGCACCTTGGTCCCGGGCAGCCTCTGCGCGAGGGCCGCCATCTCCCTGCCCGAGGCGGGCATGGCCCGCAGGTACTTGCCCGGGACGGCCGAACCGGCCATGACCAGGCTGACCGCGGCGTGGGGCAGCTCGATCCCCCGCCGGACATGGTCGATGGTGACGTACTCCGCCTCCGCCCCGGCCGCACGGGCCGCCCCCACCGCCGCCCTGACCTGAGGGGAGATGTACGGTGGCACCCCCAAGCACGCCGGCTCGTCGACGTAGCAGTCGATGATGAGCGCCCGGGGGACCTTGGTCATGTTCTGAAGGAAGGGGGTGGGCGTATATCTAGTATGCTTCCGGTGATTCTCTCATTCACGTGGCCAGTTAATTTAGATTGAAAACTCAAGCTTGACCCGGACCGCTTTTTCGACCATCCTCCTTGCTACCGATTCAGGAAGTATGAGTACAGACATACAATGATGAGGCGTTACCATCACGAAATATTGTATCCAGAACATCGTAGCATCTGCGAGCTTAGGCACCGAACTAGACCTCAACCTTCTCGCGCTCAATATGAACGGGGCGGAGTACGAGCCACAGACCTTTCCTGGACTGATCTTCCGGTTGAAGGAACCAAAGACCGCCACCCTGCTGTTCCACAGCGGCAAGCTGGTATGCACCGGCTCCAAGAACCTGGAGCAGGTAGGAAGGGCCGTCCGGACCGTAGCGCTGAACGTCAAGGAGGCCGGCATCCCGATAAAAGCCTATCCGGTCTGTCAGGTCCAGAACATCGTCGCCTCGGCCGACCTGGGGCAGCCCATCAATCTCACCTCGGTGGTCATATCACTGGGCCTGGAGAGGGTGGAGTACGAGCCAGAGGTGTTCCCTGGGCTGGTGTACCGCCTCAGCGATCCGAAGGTCGTCATTCTACTCTTTGGGTCAGGGAGGCTCGTCTGCACGGGGGCGAGGAAACCGCAGGACGTCGAGGCCGCGGTCAACAAGATCAGAGAAGAGCTATGCTCATTAGGTCTGCTGAGGGCAGGCATGTAAACCACGAGGACGACGGGCCGAGGGGCGATCCCCCGATCCGCTCAGTTCCCAGATCGTAAGGGTTCTACCAAGGATCTGCTAAGGAACAATCCAGAGCAGGCAAGGGGGTTCACCGGGCCAACTTACTGGTGGTCAGTCAGTTCCGGCATGATCCCGATCGGCTGGCCCTCTTCGATGTTCTCCTTGATTCAAGAAACGAGGTCCGGCTCGGTGAAGTCGGTGACGATCGCGGTCTTGTCATTCTCCACGCCGACCTAGCGTGCGAAGCCGAGATGCATGCAAGCGGTCGTTAGGAGGCGATGGGCTCATGCACAGTTACGATGGATTCCCTGAACCATACTTCTGCTATGTATCTCTCCATCGCGTGAGGCGGAGACGCCAAGGCGGTTCACGTGCTTCTCGGCGATCGGTGACCGTAAGTGCATGACTCAATGGAGGGAGTTCGCCTGGTTCGCAGATGTCGTCCGAGCCCGACCATTTTTGTCATTCATGTAGCGAATCTGAACAGCTCTGGCATCGTGCCGCTGGCTATCAGTATCGGGCCGGCAGTCCGACGTATAACGTCTAGGAAACGGGGAAAGGGGACGAAAATCGATTTTGAATTACGAAGACCGCAGTGAGGCGGCCCCCGGCGAACGATAACGCATCGATATCTCGGCAAACCCACCGAACAGTTTAAGAATAAAATCATGGATTTCGAGCAGGTCCGGGCCCTGCTATATTCTGTCAAGCCCGGTGGAGCGAGTTCCCAATGACGATGGACAAGAAGACCGAGGAAGAGCTGCTGAAAAAGGCGTACGAGCCGGCCAGGCTGGCTATGAAGTACCACCCATTCTACGAGGGAAAGATCGAGATCACTGCCAAGTGTCCGGTCAGGAACTTCCAGGACTTCGCCATATGGTACACCCCCGGAGTAGCGGAGCCGTGCAAGGACATCAAGCAGAACCCTGAGCGGGTCTACGACCATACTAGCAAGGGCAACATGGTCGCGGTCGTCTCCGACGGCACCAGGGTCCTGGGGCTGGGGGACATCGGCCCCGAGGCCGGCCTGCCGGTCATGGAAGGGAAGGCATTATTGTTCAAGTACCTGGGCGGCGTGGACGCCGTGCCCATCTGCCTTGCCACCAAGGACCCCGAGGAGATCATCAAGACCGTGAAGTACCTCGCCCCGTCCTTCGGAGGCATCAACCTCGAGGACATCGAGAACCCCAAGTGCTTCGAGATCCTGGACCGCCTCAGGAAGGAGATGGACATCCCGGTGTGGCATGATGACCAGCAGGGTACCGCCACCATCGAGACCGCCGGCGCCATCAACGCCCACAAGGTCGTGGGCAAGAAGATCAGCGAGTCCAAGGTGGCCATGGTCGGGGCCGGAGCGGCCAACATCGCCATCTCCAGAGTCATGGTGTCCGCGGGCTTCAACATCAAGAACATCGTCATGTGCGACAGCAAGGGCACCCTTCACCAGGGCCGGGAGGACATCAAGCGGTCCCATGCCGAGAAGTGGTTCATGTGCACTCACTCCAACGCCGAGAACGTGGTCGGCGGGATCGAGGAGGCCATGAAGGGGGCGGACATCGTGGTCGCGGCCTCCAAGTCCGGACCCGGGGTCATCAAGAAGGAGTGGGTGAAGGGAATGGCCGACGACGCCATCGTCTTCGCCACCGCCAACCCCATACCGGAGATCTGGCCCTGGGAGGCCAAGGAGGCAGGGGCCCGCATCGTGGCCACCGGCAGGTCGGACTTCCCCAACCAGGGCAACAACTCCCTGGGCTTCCCGGGCATCTTCCGCGGTGCCCTGGACGTGAGGGCGAAGACGATCACCGACGAGATGTGCATCGCCGCCGCCCTGGAGATCGCCAAGACCGCCGAGGACAGGGGCCTTACCGAGGAGTACATCGTACCGACCATGGACGACTGGGAAGTGTTCCCCCGGGAGGCCGTGGCGGTGGGCATGAAGGCCGTCGAGACCGGCGTGGCCCGGGTGAAGCCGAGCCGCGACGAGCTGTGGGAGCGGGCCGAGAGGACCATCAAGCGGGCGAGGGACGAGACCAAGCTGCTGATGGACCAGAAGTATATCCGGGCCCCCCCGGCATAAACACCTTCAAATACCTTCTTTTTCACAGGTGGCGATATGCGATTCTCCGAGGCGAGCAGGGGCCGGGTCTTCGTACTTAGGCTGGAGCAGGGGGAGATCATCCATGAGGTCCTGGAGAGGTTCGCCACCGAGCATGGCGTCCGTTGCGCCGCCCTCATGATGGTCGGCGCCGCGGACCGCGGCAGCAGCATCGTGTGCGGTCCCCGGGACCCCGACGCCCGCCCGGTCGAGCCTCTCAAGTACCTGCTCCCGGACGTCCACGAGATGACGGGCGTGGGCACGATATTCCCCGACGAGGAAGGTCGTCCGATGCTCCACGTACACGCGGCGTTCGGGCGGGACGGCAAGGCATCGGCGGGATGCGTCCGCAGCGGGGTGGTGGTCTGGCAGGTGCTCGAGGTCATCATGTTCGAGCTGGCCGACTGCAGCGCGCGGAAGCTCAAGGACCCGTCCACCGGCTTCGAGCTGCTCGAGCCCTGAGGCTCACCTCGGAACGATAAAAATCATAGGCGGCGCTGGTGCGCCGAAGCGGTTTTCAGATCAGAGTGATAGTGGTGTTCTCAACGCTCTGGACCTGGGGGATCGACCGGAGGGCCTCCTCCAGCTTCTCGATGATGCCCGAGGTGTCGTCCATGATGGCGGTGACCTCGATGATCTTGAGGCCGAAGGCGAAGGGCTTGATCTTGACGCTGTTGATCCCCACGCCGTCGGGGAGGACCGAGGGCAAGGCTTTGACGACCTCTTCGGGGTTGACCTCGGGGCTCTCAGGAACGACGTTGTAGACGGCGGCAACCTTTCCCATGTTGCTCACCTTAAGGTCCAGTGAACCCGCACTTGGTGCAGGTGTAGGTGACGCTCTGGTCTCTGCACTGGGGGCAGCGGCCGATCTCTACCTCGCCGCACTCAGGGCACTTGAAGAACGTCATACCGTCGTTCTTGCCCAGCCTGACGCCGCATGAGCTGCAAATCTTCTCTGACTCCATGATGATCACCGAAATTTGAACCGATAGAGTTTTGTCTTGGTATATAAGACCGCCGTTTTTATCAGAACCAGCCCCGGCGCCTGAACAGCAGGACCATCAGGATGGCGATCACCAGCATCACGGCCAGCACCCCGGGGTAACCGAGCGGGGACCTCAGCTCGGGCATGTACTCGAAGTTCATCCCGTAGAGGCCGACGATAAAGGTCAGGGGGGCGAACACCACCGAGATGAGAGTCAGGACCTTCACTATCTTGTTGAGCTGGTTGCTCACGTTGCTCTGATATATGTCCAGCATCTCGGAGAGCATGTCGCGGTGGGTGTCCACGGTGTCCATGAGCTCGATGGTGTGGTCGTAGGCGTCGCGATAGTACGGCGCGGTGTAGTCGTCCACCAGGTCGGACTGCCCCTTCACCAGGACGTTAATGGCCTCCCGCAGCGGCCATATCGCCTTGCGCACCTTGATGAGCACCCCGCGGAGCTCCTGTATCTCCGTGAGCGCCCTGGTCCCCGTATCGCTCAGCACGGTGTCCTGGGCGGCCTCGATGAGGTCCCCCAGCTCCTCGGAGATGGCGAAGTAGTCGTCGATGACGGTGTCGATGATGTCGTACAGCAGGTAGTCGGCGCCCATGCCGCGGATCTGGTTGTGCTCGCTGCCCAGGGCATCCAGGGTCCTCGGGAAGCGATACCCCGCCGGCACGATGGTGAGCAGGTACCCCCGGCCCAACAGGTTGATCGCCTGCTCCTCGGTCACCTCCCGCTCCACCAGCCGCAGCAGCCGCCAGATGATGAGGATGTGCTCCTCGAAGTCTACGAGCTTCGGCCTCGAGGCGAAGTGCTCGCCGATCTCTTCGACCACCACGGGATGCAGGCCGAGCCGCTCCCTCAGGACCCCCAGCTCCTCATGGCCGAGCCGGCCCCGCACGATGATCCAGGTGACCTTGCGCAGGCCGATGCGGTCCAGCGCCTGGCCTATGTCGTCGACCTCCTCGCGGACGACCGCGGTGCTGTCGTAGCCCATCACCGTGATGGCGGCCTTGTCCTCGTCCCCGGACATCGTGGCGATAATAGGGGAAGGAGGATTTCAATGATTTCTGAGGAGGCCCCTCAGGACGACCTCCTCGTGCAGGTCGTCGGTCCTGATCTCCCGAACCGTCAGCTCCCGTCCCTCGATGTCCATGATGTTCATGGCCGGCCGGGAGCGCCCCTTCAGGCGGCGGGAGGTGGAGGTGGCCGCGGTGATGAAGAAGCACCCGTCCAGGTTCCACACCCACGCCAGGTGCTTGTGGCCCGAGAGCACGATGTCGACCCCCGCCTCCTTGCAGATGCCCAGCAGGTCCCCGGCATCGGTGGGGATCTGCCGTTCCCTCCCCGTGCCGGGGATGGGTATGAGGTGGTGGTGAAGGGCGAGCACGTGGACCCCCGGGCCGGAGAGGTTCTTACGAATGTCGTCGTAGTGCTCCCTCCCCACGTGACCATCGTCGACGTCCGGTTCGGTGGAGTCCAGGCCCATGACCGTGAGCCCGCTCCCCCGGTAACAGGGGAACCGGGGGCCGATGAGCTCCTCGAAGATGGTGTAGCCGAGGTTCCTGGCGTCATGGTTCCCGGGGACGATCAGCTTCTCGCTGACATCCAGATGATCAAGGAACCGCTTGGCCGCCTCGAACTCGGCGACGTAGCCGTCGGTGGTCAGGTCCCCTGTGACCACCAGCAGGTCAGGTCTCTCCCCCTGAATGATCAGGGCGACGTTGTCCGCATATTCCGGGACGAAGAGCGAGCTGGAGAAGTGCAGGTCGGAGATGTGTGCGATCCTCATCGGGTTACATAACGACGTGGACACGTGATATACTTCGCCCGCCTCCCGCACCATTTTTTACCGCCACGGCCCATGCAGGGACCGTGAGCGACGGGAATGCCGGCATCGAGGCGGTCATGGCGGAGCTGAGGGCCCGTTCCGATCCAACGTCCAGGGCGGGCATGGCCCGGTTCGGGATCGACGTCGACACCGCCCTCGGCGGCACCTCCATTCCGCAGCTGAGGGCTCTGGCCCGGCGGGTGGGAAGAAGCCATGCCGCGGCCGCGGCGCTGTGGTCCACCGGCGTCCACGAGGCGCGCATCCTGGCGACGATGGTGGACGAGCCGGCGTTGGTCACCGAGGGGCAGATGGAGGCGTGGACCAGGGAGTTCCGCTCCTGGGACCTCTGTGACCAGTGCTGCACCAACCTGTTCTGGCGGACGCCGTGGGCGTGGCCCAAGGCGTTCGAATGGGCCCTTCGCCAGGAGGAGTTCGTCAAGCGCGCCGGCTTCGTCCTCATGGCCGTGCTGGCGGTGCATGACAAGGAGGCCGCCGACGCCCGGTTCATCGAGCTGCTGCCGGTCATCGAACGGGAGTGCGAGGATCCCCGCAACTTCGTGCGCAAGGCGGTGAACTGGGCGCTGCGGCAGGTGGGGAAGCGGGACCTCGAAATGAACCGGGCGGCGATCGGGTGCGCCCGGAGGCTAACTGGCAGGGAGAGCAGGACGGCGAGGTGGGTCGCCGCCGACGCCCTCCGGGAACTGCAGAGCGATGCGGTGCAGGCCCGCCTGCGAACGAGAGGATGAGGTAACGCCGCGCACGAGACCTAATAATCTATTACGTCAATAAGGGTACGGCGGAGGACGCCGCAGGGCGGCGGGCCTCGAAATTCGTTGTCAATTAGTGCACTGGCTCGGTGGGATAGGCAACCTTTAAATAATCAGAGTCTTTACATGGGGCTCTGCAGTGCTTATCAGCATGCAAGGGGCCCGTAGCTCAGCTAGGTAGGACGGTGGCGAAATCGCTCATCGCTGTCCCTAGAAAGAGCATCTGGCTTTTAACCAGGTGGTCCGGGGTTCGAAAGGCGCGCGGCCTTCCCGCGCGCTCCGAAAATCCCCGCGGGCTCGCCCTGGAACTAGGAGAAGAACGATGGAAGGTGTAACGTTCGGTAAGCCAGTACGGCGATCTTTTATAACCCTGACTCTTAGTCAAAACCATTTTCCAACAATAACGGGCGAGGTGAACTAGGTGGTAGAGTCGGACTTGAACGTTTTGGAGCACGATCTCGTGCCAGAGCATTCCCTGCTCTCGGAGCAGGAGGCCGAGAAGGTCTTGGCCAATTTGAGGATAACTAGGGACCAGTTGCCGAAGATCCGGAAGGACGATGCCTGCATCCGGCTCTTGGAGCGCATCGAGGGCCCCATTAACCCCGGCAGGATAATTCAGATCAGACGGAAGAGCGACACTGCCGAAGAATTTATAGTGTACCGTCTTGTGATAAGCAAGGATCTCAAGGGGTGAGAACGAATTGCGTGATTTGATCGAACTGTATTTTAAGGACCGGTCCATCGTAAATCATCATATTTCCAGCTTCAACGACTTCCTGTCCACGATGGACAACCCCAACAGCCGTATGCAGAAGATCGTGGACAATCTCAGGGTGTCGGCCGATGACACCAGCAGGGGGATCATAAGGCTCGAGGAGGACCGCACCGACGGGCGCAAGGTCGAGATTCGCGTGGGACGCCGCAGGGACGAGAAGACGGGAAACATCGATCCCCAGTACAGCCGCCCCACCATCCGTATCCTGAACCCGGTGGTCCGCGAGGCGAACGGGGCCACTCACAAGCTCACCCCCATGGAGGCCAGGCTGCGTAACCTGAACTACCTCGCTCCCATCGAGCTGGAGTTCACGATCATCGAGGACGGCATCGAGAAGGAGCCGGAGAAGGTGCACATCGGTGACCTGCCCATAATGCTCCGCTCCAAGCGCTGCAACCTCTACAAGGAGAACATGGAGGAGGAGCGGGAGCTCACTGACAGCGAGTACCGTGAGAAGCTCATCGAGGCCAGCGAGGATCCCGAGGACCCCGGCGGATACTTCATCATCGGCGGGACCGAGAGGGTCCTGATCTCCCTTGAGGACCTTGCCCCCAATCGGGTCATGGTCGAGTACAACGAGCGCTACGGCACCCAGCTCGAGGTGGCCAAGGTCTTCTCCCAGAAGGAGGGCTACCGGGCCCTGACCCTGGTGGAGAAGAAGAAGGACGGTATCCTCATGGTCACCGTCCCGGCCGCCTCCGGCCAGATCCCCCTGGTCATCCTGATGAAGGCCCTGGGGATGGAGAACGACAAGGAGATCTACGACGCCATCGTGAGCGTTCCCGACATGGCCAACATCGTATACGCCAACATCGAGGAGTGCCATGACAAGAAGCTCTACCCTCCCAACGGCGTGTTCACCACCGAGGACGCCTTGAACTTCCTGGAGCGCAAGTTCGCCACCGGGCAGGCCCGCGAGTACAGGGAGAAGAAGGTCGAGTCCATCATCGACCGCTCCCTGCTTCCTCACCTCGGGGACACCAAAGAGGACCGCATCAAGAAGGCCTACTTCCTGGGCAGGATCGCCCGCTCCGTGCTCGAGCTGAGCATCGGGATGAGGAAGGAGGACGACAAGGACCACTATGCCAACAAGCGCCTGAAGCTGTCCGGGGACCTCATGGAGGACCTCTTCCGGGTCGCCTTCACCAACCTGATGAAGGACCTGAAGTACCAGCTGGAGCGCTCGTTCGCGAGGAAGAAGGACCTGCGCATCGGTTCGGCCATCCGCCCGGACCTGCTGACGCACCGCCTGCTTCACGCTCTGGCCACCGGCAACTGGGTCGGCGGCCGCGCCGGGGTGTCCCAGCTTCTGGACCGCACCTCCAACATGAGCACCCTGTCCCACCTTAGGAGGGTGACCTCATCGCTCACTCGGTCCCAGCCTCACTTCGAGGCCCGTGACCTGCACCCCACTCAGTGGGGTCGCCTGTGTCCCAACGAGACCCCCGAAGGGCAGAACTGCGGTCTGGTCAAGAACGCCGCCCTGATCATCGACGTCTCCGAAGGGTTCCGTGATGAGGACGTTCAATGGCTGCTCCGCGACCGCGGCGTGGTCGAGGTGAAGGCCGGGGAGGCCGTCACCGGGGCCAAGGTCTACGTCAACGGGGACCTCGTGGGGTACATCGAGAACCCCCGCGTGCTGGTCTCCGAGATCCGCGCCGGACGCCGGCAGGGCCTGCTGTCCACCGAGATCAACATCCGCTACGATGAGGAGATGGGCGAGGTCATCATCAACTGCGACGAGGGACGCCTCAGGCGCCCGTTGCTGGTGGCCCAGGACGGCCGCCTGGTGATCACCCGCAAGCACCTCGAGGACATCCGCGAGGGGAAGGTCAAGTGGGCCGACCTGCTGCGCGAGGGGGTCATGGAGTGGATCGACGCCGAGGAGGAGGAGGACGCCTTCATCGCCGTCAAGCCCTACGACCCGCCAGAGAGGTGCACCTCCTGCGGCCGTGCGCTGTCGCCCACCGACGTCGACTGGATGAACCCGGGAACGGACTCCAAGGACGCCGTCGTGAGGTGCCTGCACTGCGGCGGGGAGATGAGCATCCCCCTGCTGATCACCTCTGAGCACACCCATATGGAGGTCGACCCCATGGTCATCCTGGGGGTCGCCGCCGGCGTGGTGCCCTACCCCGAGCACGACTCGTCCCCGCGTGTCACCATGGGCTCGGGCATGGCCAAGCAGTCGCTGGGCCTCAGCTGCACCAACTACCGCAAGCGCCCCGACACCAGGGGCCATATCCTGCACTACCCGCAGAAGCCCATGGTGCAGACCAAGCCCATGGACTTCGTGGCGTTCAACGACCGTCCGGCCGGGCAGAACTTCGTGGTCGCGGTCATATCCTACCACGGCTACAACATGGAGGACGCGCTTATCCTCAACAAGGCGTCCATCGACAGGGGCCTGGGACGGTCCTCGTTCCTCAGGACCTACCGGGCCGAGGAGCGCCGGTACCCCGGAGGGCAGGAAGATCACTTTGAGATCCCCTCCCCCGACGTCAGGGGCGCCCGTACCGACATGTCCTACGCCAACCTGGGCGAGGACGGGCTCATCTCCCCGGAGACCAACGTCTCCGGCGGCGACGTGCTGGTCGGGAAGACCTCCCCGCCGAGGTTCCTGGAAGAGGAGACGGACTTCCTTACTCCTCAGAAGAGAAGGGAGACCTCCATCACCATCCGCCCCGGAGAGAGCGGGTGGGTGGACTCCGTCATGCTGACCGAGTCGGAGAACGGCTCCCGCCTGGTAAAGGTCAAGGTCAGGGACGAGAGGATCCCCGAGCTGGGTGACAAGTTCGCCTCCCGGCACGGGCAGAAGGGAGTCGTCGGTCTCATCGTTCCCCAGGAGGACATGCCGTTCACCTGTGACGGTGTGACCCCCGACCTGGTCGTCAACCCCCATGGTATACCTTCGCGTATGACCATCGCCCACGTCCTGGAGATGATCGGCGGCAAGGTCGGAGCGATGGAGGCCAGGTCGATCGACGGCACCGCCTTCTCCGGTGAGAAGGAGCAGGCGCTGCGCGAGGATCTAGGCCGGGCCGGCTTCAACACCACCGGCAAGGAGGTCATGTACGACGGCCATACCGGAAAGAAGATCGAGGCCGAGATATTCACCGGCGTGATCTATTACCAGAAGCTGCACCACATGGTGTCCGGGAAGATGCACGTGCGTTCCCGTGGGCCGGTGCAGATACTTACCAGGCAGCCGACCGAGGGCCGCTCCAGGCAGGGTGGTCTCAGGTTCGGTGAGATGGAAAGGGACTGCCTCATCGGGCACGGGGCGGCCATGGTCATCAAGGACCGTTTGCTGGACGAATCGGACGGCACCTTCCTGTACGTGTGCGGCAACTCCGCCTGCGGTCACATCGCCATGATGGACCGCCGGGGCGCCATCCGCTGCCCAGTGTGCGGCAACAACACCAACGTGCACCTCGTCCAGACGAGCTATGCGTTCAAACTCCTACTTGACGAGCTGCTGTCACTTGGTGTCGTCATGCGCCTTCAGCTGGAGGACTTAAGATGATGCGAGGCGTTTCAAAGAGGATCGGTTCGATCAAGTTCTCGGCACTGTCGCCTGATGAGGTCAGGAAGATGTCCGCCACCAAGGTCATCACCGCGGACACCTACGACGATGACGGGTTCCCGATTGACATGGGCCTCATGGATCCCCACCTGGGGGTCATCGAGCCAGGTCTGCGTTGCAAGACCTGTGGTAACAAGGTGGACGAGTGCCCCGGGCACTTCGGCCACATCGACCTGGCCATGCCGGTCATCCACGTCGGCCTGGTCAAGGAGATCAAGAAGCTGTTGCAGTCCACCTGCAAGACCTGCGGGCACCTTCTCATGACCAAGGAGGAGGCCCAGCGCAAGGCCCAGGAGTGGGCGGACATGGACGACCTGGGCGGCGATGCGATCGACTACCGCCTGCTAGCCAAGGGAACGGCCAAGGACGCGTCCAAGAACACCACTTGCCCATACTGCGGGCAGGAGCAGGGCAAGGTCACCCTGGACAAGCCGACGACCTTCCGCGAGGACGGCCACAAACTGACGCCCAAGGAGGTCAGGGAGCGCCTGGAGCGCATCCCCGACGAGGACCTGCCCCCGCTGGGCATCGACCCTAACTCCTGCCGCCCCGAGTGGATGGTCCTCACCGCGCTGGCGGTCCCGCCGGTCACCGTGCGCCCGTCCATCACCCTGGAGTCCGGGGACCGGTCCGAGGACGACCTCACCCACAAGCTGGTGGACGTCCTGAGGATCAACCAGCGTCTGCGGGAGAACCGTGACGCCGGCGCCCCCCAGCTCATCGTAGAGGACCTCTGGGAGCTGCTGCAGTACCACGTCACCACCTACTTCGACAACCAGACCTCGGGCATCCCGCCGGCCAGGCACCGTTCTGGCCGGCCCCTCAAGACCCTGGTCCAGAGGCTGAAGGGCAAGGAGGGCCGCTTCCGTTCCAATCTGTCCGGTAAGCGTGTGAACTTCTCCGCCCGTACCGTCATCTCGCCCGATCCCTCGCTGTCCATCAACGAGGTCGGCGTGCCCGAGGAGGCCGCCCGCGAGCTGACCGTCCCGGTGCACGTGACCAAGTCCAACATCGAGATCCTGAAGAACATGGTGAAGCGGGGCTCCAGCCCGCCCAAGGAGGACGGCAAGTACGTCCCCGGGGTGAACTACGTCATCCGCTCCGACGGCCGCAGGATGAAGGTCACCGACCGTAACGCCGAGTCCATCGCTGAGGGCCTGGAGACCGGCTATGTGGTGGAGAGGCATCTCATGGACAAGGACGTCGTGCTCTTCAACCGGCAGCCGTCCCTGCACCGCATGTCGATGATGGCCCATACCGTGCGGGTCATGCCCTGGAAGACCTTCCGGTTCAACCTGTGCGTCTGCCCACCGTACAACGCCGACTTCGACGGCGACGAAATGAACCTGCACGTGCTGCAGAGCGACGAGGCTCGGGCCGAAGCGATGATCCTGATGAGGGTCCAGGAGCACATCCTGTCCCCGAGGTTCGGAGGACCGGTCATCGGTGCCATCCACGACCACATCACGGGGACCTTCCTGCTCACCCACCTGGACCCCAGGTACGACAAGCAGGAGACGATGAGCATACTCGAAAAGGTCAACAACGAGGACCTGCCGACGCCCATGGTCGACGAGGACGGCAAGGAGTACTGGACGGGGCATCAGCTCTTCTCCATCGTCCTGCCCGAGGACTTCCACATCACCTTCAAGGCGTCCATCTGCCGGAACTGCGCGGTCTGCAAGAAGGAGGACTGTGACCTTGACGCATATGTCAAGATCCGTAAGGGCAAGCTCATCACCGGCACCATCGATGAGAAGGCCATCGGCTCGTTCAAGGGCAAGATCCTCGACAAGGTCACCCGCGACTACGGCGCGGACGTGTCCCGGGAGTTCCTGGACAACGTCACCAAGCTGGCCATCGGGGCGATCATGGTGCGCGGCTTCACCACCGGCATCGACGACGAGGACATCCCCGAAGAGGCGACCAGGCAGATCAACGAGGTGCTCTCCGACGCCGTCCGCAAGGTGTCGGAGTTCGTCCAGGCGTACCGCGAGGGCATACTGGAGCAGTTGCCCGGGCGCTCGTTGGACGAGACCCTGGAGGTCGAGGTCATGAAGGTCCTGGGGCGCGCCAGGGACGAGGCCGGTCAGATCGCCGGCCGCCACCTGGGCATGGAGAACTCCGCGGTCATCATGGCCCGTTCGGGCGCCAGGGGCTCCATGCTTAACCTGTCTCAGATGGCCGGCTGCATCGGGCAGCAAGCGGTCAGAGGCGAGCGTCTTTCCAGGGGCTACTGGAACAGGACCCTTCCGCACTTCAAGAAGGGCGACCTGGGCGCGGAGGCCAAGGGGTTCGTGCAGAACTCCTACAAGAGCGGCCTCACCCCCACCGAGTTCTTCTTCCACTCCATGGGTGGGCGTGAGGGTCTGGTCGATACCGCCGTGCGTACCTCGAGGTCCGGTTACATGCAGCGCCGTCTGATCAGCGCGCTGGAGGACCTCAAGCTGAAGCAGGACGGGACCGTCCGCAACACCGCGGACATCATCGTCCAGCTGCAGTACGGCGAGGACGGCGTGGATCCCTGTCGCAGCGTGCAGGGTGACGCGGTGGACGTGGATGACGTCCTGTCCGAGGTCCTCGGCGACGACGCCGAGATCCTGGCCAAACTGGGGGAGAAGAAGCTCGCCGGCTACGCCACCATCGAGAAGGACCTCATGGAGACGATGGAGGAGGAAGAGGCCGAGGAGCCGGAGTATGACGCCGGCGGCAGCGGAGGTGAGGACTGATGGCCCGTAAGGACACTTTCAACGCACTGCAGAAGAGGGGGATCGACGCGGCCGTCGCCGATAAGCTCCTCCAGGGCTACACCAGCATCACCAACATCGCCTCGGCCAGCCCCGCGGACCTGCTTTCCCTCGGCCTTACCGAGGAGCAGGCCGCCGATGTCATTAGCAAGCTGGGCAAGACCAAGAGGGAGTCCGGCAGCAAGAAGGCGGCCAAGAAGGAAGCGGCCGCCGAGCCGACCAGGAAGGTCGAGTTCCAGAGGGTCGTCAAGGCCAAGCCGGTGACCCCCTACGAGGCCAAGCTGGACGGCATGCTGGAGGAGCTCAACCTCGAGCTGCCCCGCAAGGTCGTGGTGACCCTGGCCGAGAGGCTGGAGGGCACCAACGTCTCCGAGGCCAAGATCAAGGAGATCCTGACCCGGTCGTCCCAGAAGTTCGAGCTCCACAAGATGGACGCCAACGAGTCGGCCGGCATCCTGGCCGCTCAGTCCATAGGGGAGCCCGGTACCCAGATGACCATGCGTACCTTCCACTACGCCGGTGTCGCTGAGATCAACGTTACCCTCGGTCTGCCGCGTCTCATCGAGATCGTGGACGCCCGCAGGGTGCCCTCGACCCCCATGATGACGGTGTACATCGAGCCGGAGCACCGCGAGAACGTGGACGATGTGCGTCGGGTCGCCTCCCGCATTGAGAAGACGACCCTGCTGGACATCGCCGACATCGAGACGGACATCGTCAACATGAAGGTGATAGTCCACCCCGACATGTCCAAGCTGGAGCAGAAGGGCATCTCCATGGAACAGATCGTGGAGCGGCTGAACAAGGACCGCCGTCTCCGTGGTCAGGTGAAGCTGGAGAACGATCCCGAGGACCCCTCCCGCCAATACGTGGTGGTGACCTCGGACGAGCCGAGCTTCAAGAAGCTGCAGGGCATCGTGCAGGCCACCCGGGATTCGGTCATCCAGGGTCTGGAAGGCATCGAGAGGGCTATCCTGAGGAAGCAGCCCAACGGCGAGTACGTCATCTACACCGCGGGTTCGAACCTGCGGGACGTCCTGGCCGAGGACAAGGTGGACCGCAAGCGGACGACCACCAACTCCATTCAGGAGATATACGACGTACTGGGGGTGGAGGCGGCCCGGAACTCCATCATCAACGAGGCGACGAGGACCCTTGAAGAGCAGGGTCTTACGGTCGACATCCGGCACATCATGCTCGTGGCCGATCTGATGACCAACGACGGCGACGTCAAGGCCATCGGTAGGCATGGGATCTCCGGCAGGAAATCGAGCGTGCTCGCAAGGGCCGCTTTCGAGATTACTGCCACCCACCTGCTCCACGCCGCTCTCACCGGAGAGACGGACGACCTGGACGGAGTGGCGGAGAACATCATAGTAGGTCAGCCCGTGACGCTGGGGACAGGTGCTGTCAACCTAGTGTACGAGCCAAAGAAGAGGCCCAAGGAGGCAAGCGAATGATAGATTTGGGAAGAGCAATCAAGGCCGCTGCGACCACCGGCAAGGTGGTCTACGGCGTGCAGCAGGCAGAGAAGGCGGTGAACAGCGGGTCGGCCAAGATGGTCATCTACGCTGACAACTGCCCGAGTGAGTTCCTCAGATCTGGAAACCACAGCATCAAGGTTGTCAAGTTTGAGGGTACCAACATGGAGCTAGGGGCTCTGTGCGGGAAGCCGTTCTCGGTGTCCGCTTTGGCGGTCATAGATAAGGGCACCTCCAACATCCTTTCGTTGTGATCATATGCCGGCTGAGATAACTTTTACCGAGGACACCCTGAGGTACATCAACCTCTTCGAGGCGGTTACCAAGACCAGGGTCAAGGACTGCATGGAGACCGAGGAAAAGCTCGTTTTCGTGGTCGAGCCCGGACAGGCCAACAGGGCCGTGGGCAAGGCCGGCGAGAACGTGATACGGCTGAAGAACCAGACCGGCAAGAACATCCAGGTTATCGAGTATTCCGACGAGCCTGAGAAGTTCATCCGGAACGTGTTCTACAACTACAACGTGCAGAACGTGGTGATCGAGAACCGGGGCAACGTCGTGCACGCGACGGTGACCGTCGACCCGAAGGTCAAGGGACGCGCCATCGGCAAGAACGGGCGCAATCTCAAGATCGCCCGGGACATCGTTAACCGGCACCACAACGTCCAGAGCATCAGCGTGGCCTGAGCGGTTCCCGCTCCACTTCCAGCCTGTCGGCGGTGGGGTACTCCTCCACCAGGAAGGACTCGTAGGGAAGCTGGGGGAATATCTCCTCCAGCACCCACGGGGCCACCTCAACCCTTTTCTTTTCCTCATCCTTTCTGAACAGCTCCTCGGGCACCCCCAGCTCGTCGCGGAGCATGGCCGCTATCTCGTCCATCGGCCCCTCTACTACCCCCTTGAGGAACGTCCCCTCCTCGGTGATGAGGTCCGATGGCAGCGCGACCCTCAGCGCCCGGCGCTTGATCCTCCTCCTCAGCTGCACGGAGTCCTTGAAGCTCGACGAGCAGTAGTGCACCGGGAACCTCTTCGCCGAGGCCACCAGTTCGAGCGCCAGCTCCTCGCTTCCCCTGACCGCGGCGGACACCTCGTCCTTGACCTCCATGCCCCGTTCCCTGAGCCGCTCCCAGTTGCCCTCGGAGAACTCCAGCTCGTTGAGGTTCACGAAGTCCAGCCCCGCCTCGGCGGCGTAGGCGATGAGCGCCTCCAGCCCCTTCTTCTCTCCCGGCAGCGCCGGCACCTCGAAGCCGATCTTCATCTTGGACGACCGCTTGAACTCGGCCAGCCCGGAGCTGGACATCGAGGACCACCTCTCCGCCGACGGATGCAGCCGGAGCTCGTCCAGCCCCGCCTCCTCCAGAGCGCGGAAGGCCTCTTGGTCCAGGGACGAGGTGTACAGGTGGATGTGATGTCCCGGCCCGAACTCCCTCTTCAGCAACCGGATGAGGTGCACCGTGCGCTCCAGGCAGGCCACCGGGTCGCCCCCGGTGACCCCCGTCCCCTGGGCATCGATGGTCCTCGCTTCCTCCAGGATTTCGTCGTCCGAGGCGACCCTTCGCTCGTTGGCGAAGGTCACGTCCCGTCCCCGCTTCTCCAGGGACAGGGGGCAGTAGAAGCAGCCAGTGGTGCATTTTCCGGACACCAGCAGGACCATCTTGGAGCCCTGCCGGCAGAGGACGCACCCGCGGGGCAATCGGCCGGTGTGCGCCGAGCCGGCCTCCATGGATTGGACCTTCATCGACCGATTGAGGCGGGAACGGCTAATAAACCTTTACTAGGCCCCCGCCCCCACAGCGCCAGATGGGGCTTGGCATCGACACCAAAATGCAAATGTTATATAGAGGCGGTTCGAATTTTGTCAGTGGGAGGAAGTTATGTCGACAAAGGCGGTCGGACCAGAGGTCACTTATCAGTTGGAAGGTTCGAGGGGAGGGACAGGGGTAGGGGAGCAGCTCATCGTCCGGCCTGCGAGCGAGATGAACATCGTCCCCGCCGACCTGCCGACCAGGTGGGCCGAGATGCCGATCAATGCCTCCGAACAGCTGAGGCTGGAGAAGGGCAACTACGCGGTGTCGAGGTTCGCCCTGATGGACGGTCCCAGGGGCCGGGGGCAACTGTCCTTCGAGACCGTGGTCTATCCCAGCAGGAAGACGGCGGTGGACGTGCTGGTCAAGACGCTGAGCAAGGTGACCTGCCTGAGGTTGACCCGCGTGGACCTGGGAGAAGCGGGGGCCATGATGGAGGCGGTGGGCAAGGCGGGGCGGAAGATGAGGGCCCTGGCCTTCGTGGAGCGCAATGTGTACGGGCTCATCATGCTGTCCTGTGATCAGGAGTGCAAGGTCCCCGACTCCTGGCTCATCAGCATGGGCCGGGTCATGGTCTCCCGGATGCACTGAGCACATCTATTATACTGAACGGCCTTCCCCTCCGCGGTGCATGGAATGAGGGCGGACACCCGGATGGTACTGGCGCTGGACGAGACGGACGAGAGCAAGGCCTTGAAGGTGGCCGGGGACGTGCGGGACCTCGTCGACGCCATCAAGATCAACTGGCCGCTGGTCCTGTCGACCTCTCCGGAGATGATCTCGAGACTGGCCCGCCTGGCCCCGGTCATCTGCGACTTCAAGGTCGCCGACATACCGAACACCGACCGGCTCATCGTGGAGCAGGTGCGCCAGCGGGGCGCCAGCGGGGTCATCGTCCACGCGTTCACGGGCACGGACTCGCTGAGAGCGGCGGTGGACGCCGCCGGGGACCTTGATGTCTTCGTCGTGACCGAGATGTCCCACCCCGGAGGCCAGGAGTTCACCGCCCCGTTGGCCGAGCGGTTCGCGGGGATGGCCGTGGAAGCCGGCGCCAGCGGGGTCATCGCCCCCGCCACCAGGCCGGAGAGGATCGCTAAGGTGCGCTCCATCGTCGGTGACCTCCTCATCCTCTCCCCCGGAGTGGGGGCCCAAGGAGGCAGCGCCTCCGACGCCATCACCATGGGCGCCGACCACGTCATCGTGGGGCGCTCGATCTACGGGGCTCCCGACCCCCGGGAGGCGGCCTCCCGGCTGGCGGAGGAGATCCGCAAGGTGCCCCGGCGCCGGTAGTCACTGATCTCCACGCGCCTCGCGCAGCCCGGGAGGGCCTCCGGGGAAGATGACTTGTGCATCTCCCAGCTCGCTCCCGCCCGCCTCCGAGCGCGGAAGTCGGCCTCTTGATCCGTAGTCCCCCACCGGGCAGCGGGGCACAGGTGCATCAGGACGTGCTCCTATCGATCCTTGACCTGAGGAGGTCCTGCTCGTTCATGGCGATCTCGAACGAATGCGAGGCGCCCGACGAATTATGTCGCCTAGAAGGGCAACGTCCAGCTTGACGTGCACGGTTGTGCCAGAGCATTTAGGCGAGGAGACAGACTTTTTATACCGGACCGGTAATCACAGACAGATTCCGCCTAGGAGACTCTAACGATGGAAGCGAACGCAGGGAGGCCAGATGGCCAATCCCAAAAGGAACGGAAGCCAGCGAAGGACGGTCTCCGGTCTCGGCTAAAGGATTCTTGGCTGGGCAGGAACTGGGGCACCGTGCTCATCCTGGTGGCTGTGATATTCATCGCACTATTCGTGCGCAGCTACTACGGGTACGCCACCTCAGTGGACAATGGTTTCCTGGTGTCCGGAGGTTCTGACTCATACTATCACATGCGCGTTATCGAGTATGTGGAGGATACCGGTCAGCACCTTGTGCACGATCCTCTCCTGAACTACCCCCTGGGCATCAGGAACATGAGGCCTCCGCTTTACGATTGGTCGGTAGCGGTGACCAGCATGCTCCTGTCAGGCATATCCGGCGCTTCCATTACTGACGTGACCGGCTTCGTCCTGGTCATGTCCACTCCGTTCTGGAGCGCGCTGACCATCATCCCGCTGTACATGATCACCCGGGCGGCCTTCGGCAACCGGGCTGGATTGTTAGCATCACTGCTCTTCGCCCTGATGCCTGGCAACATCACTAGGAGCGTGATCGGGGACGCCGACCACGACGCCATGATCCTGTTCTTCGTGGTGCTGTCGTTATACTTCCTCTTCCAGGCGCTAGTGAGCATGAAAGGCACCAAATGGGTGCCCGATTGGAGGGACCGGAAGACCATACGGCCAGGGATAAGGACCTACCTGGATACCAACAAACGGTCGCTGCTATACGCGATGTTAGGAGGCGTATGCGTGGCGACCATAGCCATGATATGGACCGGTTACACCTATCTCCTGATCATCATCCTGGTCTACTTCCTCGTGCAGGTCCTGATAAATCGTTTCCGCAACGTCGACTCCATGGGCGAGTTCTTCATCGTCTTCGCCATGCTGATGACCGCGTTCGTGGTCATGGCCCCGCTCTACTGGCAGATGAACTACTGGGGCCAGTGGTTCGACGTGCCGTTCTATCTCTTCCTTGGCTCGATGATCGTGGGAGGCCTGTTCATGGTCTCCCGTGATTACCCTTGGACCTTGGTCATACCGGCCGTGGTGGGTATCATCGTCATCGGCCTGGTAGCGATATTCTTCATCGCCCCCAACATCTTCGAGGCGATCGTTACGGGCCAGGGATACCTGGTCAAGAGCAAGCTGTACTCCACCATCTCGGAGGCACAGGCGCCCACGTTCTCCTACCTGGTCCTGTCCTTTGGTGCGGTCACCTTCTGGCTCGCCCTCATCGGCGTGGCCTGGGCCGCGGTGAAGATCCCCAAGAACCCCTCCCCGTACCTGGTGTTCATCGTCGTGTGGATGGGCATCAGCATTTACATGGCGGCATCGGCCAGCAGGTTCATGTTCAACGCCTCGCCGGTCTTCGCCATGTCCGCGGGATGGATCCTGGCGCTGATGATCGGCCTGCTCAAGTTCGAGGAGCTGCCCCGGGCCTTCAGCGGGTTCCGGGCCAACCCCTGGGTCACCATCAAGAAGGCGGTCAAGGTACGCCACGTGGCCGTGGGCCTGTTCCTCGCCTTCCTGATCATCCTGCCCAACACCTGGACCGCCCTGGACTCCGGCATACCGTCGGAGACCAAGACGGACTACGACCTGGAGATCTACGACGCCCTGTCGAGCGTCCTGCATCCCGCTGACTACGACACCATGAACGGCACCTACTGGTACCTGGGAGCGTTCACCTATTCGTTCCCCATGCCTACCGACTATTATCCGGCAGCATGGTCATGGTTCAAGACGCAGGACGCCAACCAGTCCATCGAGAATCGGCCAGCCTACCTGTCATGGTGGGACTACGGTTTCGAGGCCGTCCAGCAGGGCCAGCACCCCACCGTAGCCGATAACTTCCAGAACGGCTACGAGTTCGCTGGCTCCTTCCTCATGGCCCAGAACGAGAGCGACGCTGTCTCCCTGTTCATCGTGAGGCTGCTGGAGTCCACTAACTTCAACGACTCGGTGAAGAGCGCCCTGCAGGCCAACGGGGTCGACGCCGCCGCGCTCCAGGACATCATGGAGCACCCCGAGAACTATGTCCAGACGGTCCTGGACAACCCCAGCGTGTACGGCAACTTCACCAGCGATCTGAGCTCGGGCAACGCCAAGTACGCCGCGGCCAGCGTCGAGCTGGACAAGGCCGGCATGGACAACCTGATCAGCCTGTACCATGACCTGAGGGAGATCACCGGCTACGACATCGGCTACGTCGCCGTGGACAGCCGGCTGTTCCCCTTCAGCGCCACCAGCAGCAACATCTTCTACGCCCCGGCCAAACTGAATGACCGGACCATCGATGACAAGACCAACTCCCCGACCGACTACTACACCATCAAGGCGATACTGAGCGACTACTCGGCCGTGGACGTGGCGAACGTGACCTCGTCCGACACGGTGCTGGGATACCAGATCTACTACACGGACCTGTTCTACCAGACCATGCTGTACCGGTCGTTCATGGGCATCAGCCCCAGTGACGTCGGCGCCACCAGCCAGGGCATCCCCGGTATCTCCGGCTCGATGACCAGCTATGACGCCATGCCCGGCTACAACCTGACGCACTTCCGCCAGGTGTACCGGACCGCGTACTTCAACCCCTACAACTCCGGCGAGGTAGCCAACCACTCCGATGCCTGGCAGGCGGTCTCTTACGACGAGGCCCTCTACCTCAAGGAGCAGATCGACGCTGGCAAGATGAACGGGACCGTGGACGTGTCCGCCAGCAGCCTGAAGTCTGGCGTCACCTTCCTGCAGTACTACGACGGCGCTCCCCTCAGCGGGATCGCCACCTCCAGCGACGGGACGCCCCTCAGCGGCATCCACGTCACCGTGGTGGACGAGTACGGCATACCGCACCAGACCGTGGAGACGGCCGCCGACGGGTCCTACAGCGTCCTGCTGCCGTTCGGCAACTGCAGCGTGGTCTTCTCCGCTGGCGACCTGAGCGGCAAGACGCTCACCGGTTCTGAGCTGGACACCATGAACTACACCGTCTCCTACGCTCAGGCCATGAGGCTGGAGGACTTCAGCGCGGACGGCAACGTCGTCCTGCCCGCCTCGATCGTCACCGGCAACGTGTTCTGGGACGTCAACGGGGACGGCCGCTACGGCACCGGGGACGAGTACATATCAGGGGCCAACGTCACCCTGACCAACAACGACACCGGGTTCACCTCCACGGTGGCCACCGATGCCAATGGCTCGTACCGGATCGTCGCCGTCGCCGGCGAGTCCAACTACCTGTACGCCACCTACGACGGCCACACCTTCGGCGGGAGCACCATGACCACCGTGGCGGGCGAGACCGCCAACCGCAACCTCGCCATCCAGCCCGGGAAGGTCACCGGCACCCTCACCTTCTCGGGAGGAGGGACGGCCGAGGGGGTCGGCGTCAGCATAACCGATACCAGCACCAGCAAGGTCACCAACACCACCACGGGCACGGGAGGCACCTTCAACTTCGACCGCCTGCTGCCTGGCAACTATACCGTCGACACCACCGACTCCAACATCAGCGCCGGCTCGGTGTCGGTGACGGTGACCGCTGGCAGCACCCAGAACGTGAACCTGAGCGTGCAGGCGGCGACCCCGGTGAGCGGATCGGTGACCCTGAACGGCGTGGCCCAGTCCAACGTCGCGGTGGGCTTCCTCTCTGCAGGCAGGGAGATGTACACCACCACCGACTCCTCGGGCAACTACAAGATTACCCTGCCCCAGGACACCTACACCGTCTATGCGCTGACCAATGTCGGCGGCACCGACGAGGTGGCCATGGTGTCGCTGTCCGCGAGCAGCACTTCCGTGACCCAGGACCTCCAGCTCTCGGCCGGCTCGGTCATCACCGGAACGGTCAAGGACGGAGGCACCGCGGTCAGCTCGGCCGAGGTGGTGTACACCGATCCATCGGACGGCACGTTCATCACTGCGACCACCAGCTCGTCCGGCGAGTACCGTCTGGTGCTCCCCACCGGCGACTACTTCGTCTACGCCTCGGGCTCCAGCAAGGCCTACTGGGGCACCGTGTCGGTCACCGGCACGGCGACCCAGGACATCGCCCTGCAGGATTCCGTGTACATATCCGGCAAGACCTGGTATGACAGCAATGGCAACGGCGAGATGGACAGCAGCGAAGGCATCTCCGACGCGGTGCTGAAGGTCACCTCGACCTCCTCCTCCGGACAGTCGGTGTACTTCATGTCCGTGTCCTCGGGCGGCTACAATATCACCCTGCCCAAGGGCAACAGCTACCAGCTCAGCGCCTCGCTGACCGGGTACAATGGATGGCAGAGCACCTACGACCCGCTGAGCTCCGCCACCACGCAGAACATCCAGATGGTCGCGGTCAACCGCACCGTGACCGGCACGGTGACTTCCGGGAGCACCGCTCTCAGCGGCGTCACCGTGACCTTCACGGCCACCGACGGCACCGGGGCCCAGGACGCGACCGCCACCACTGACGGTTCCGGCGCGTTCAGCGCCAGTCTCAGCCCGGGCACCTACAACATGGTCATCGACCAGAACGCCGGAGGGGACGACTCGAGCAAGTACCAGTACTCGGGCACCCTGACGGTGGAGGTCGGCAAGAACCCCACGGCCCAGTCGATCGCGGTGACCGAGCGGGTCAAGGTGACCCTCAGCTTGGCCATGGGCTCATCGACCAGCGGGTCGGTGCGCTTCATCGGTGCCGAGAACGTGACGGCGAACGCCTCCGCGTCCATCAGCCAGTACCTGATCCCCGGCACCTATACGATCTACACCTCTCTGACCGACGGCAGCGCGCACTATGCTGACCTGAGGTCGGAGACGATCGCCGTCGGATCGTCGATCAGCATCTCGCCCCAGTATGCACCGGCCTTCACCGGCCAGCTGCAGTACGACGGCGAGGACCTGAGCATACCGGCGGACGTCACCATAGCCTCCGGTGCGGCCAGCCTGACCACCACCGCCACCAGCCAGGGGTCGTTCACGACCTACCTGCCCAACGGCACCTACGACGTCAGTGCCAGCTACCACACCAAGGCCACGGTGAACGATGAGGCCAGGTACGTCGTGTACACGGCGTCCCAGAGCGCCACCGTCGGCGGCGCCACCGAGACGAACATCGCCCTCAACCGGGCGCTGGACAATGCCACCATAACGCTGAACGGAGGGGGCTCCGCCTCCTGGACCTTCGTGGCCCTGTCCGACACGGCCATCGACGCGACCGGCTCGGGCTCCAGCTTCAGCCTGGCTCCTGGTACCTACAGCGCCTATGGCGTGTCCGGGTCCGACGTGTACCTCGGGGTCATTACCGTAAAGGCCAACCAGGCCAACACCGCGACGGTGACCTTCGAGCCCGGAGTAACGGTCTCCGGGGTCGTCAGCTACAACGGGGCCGGGGTCAGCGGCGCCAAGGTGACCTTCTCCGACAGCGCCCAGGCCACGGCGACCACCGGGTCCGGCGGCAGCTACAGCATACAACTGCCGGCCGGGACCTACAGCGCTTCGGCGAACTGGGTCAACCAGGAGGTCCCGGGGGTCAACGTCACCTACTCCAGCAGCTTCGATCTCACTGTCTCCTCGGCCACCACCAAGAACGTGGATCTGGAAAGGCAGCTGACCGGAGCGGTGGAGGCCACCTGGGACTCCAGCCAGATCCAGACCGTGAACGCCGGCCAGACCGTCACCTACCAGATCACGATATACAACCGTGGTAACGTCGACGACACCTACCGGCTGAGCGCCAACTCGAGCTGGGGCGTGGCCTTCTCGGAGAACGACATTAGCCTGCCGTGGGGCACGGGGAGCTCCAAGACCGTCACCGTGACGGTCACCGTGCCCTCCGACGCCAAGGTGACCCACTCGCCGGTCAAGATCACGGTCGCCTCGGAGAACCACACCGCGGCCGAGGACACCGTGAGCGTGGATGTCAACGTGAACCCGACCTATGCGGTCTCGGTGTCCGGCTCGGCGCAGGCGGTCGCTAACTCGACCGTCACCCTCCCGTTCGTCGTCAAGAACGAGGGCAACGCCCAGGACACCTACAACCTGACCATCGCCAACCTCGATGCGCTGTCCGCACAGGGCTGGAGCGCCAGCATATCTGGAGTGGACACCGACTACAGGATGGTGACCATCTCGGCCAATAACAGCCAGACGGTCAACGTCATCCTGACCCGGTCGTCCGACTCGCCCGACTACAACGCGTCGGTGAAGGTGGCCGTGACTTCCACCAACAACGCCACCGCCTCGGCCGAGCAGTCGATCCAGAAGGCCTCGCTCAGCGTCAATGACACCGGGGTCGGTGTCAGCGGTGACAACATAATCAAGGGAACCCCGCAGGTTCCGGCAAGCACCTGGGCCCTCCTGGTCATTACCATGCTGCTGCTGGTCGTGCTTGTGGTCCTCAGGGTCAACAAGGGGGTGTTCGGACGCCGAAGAAAGAGATGATTGCGGTAGCGGCGGTAATAGCGCTGCTGCTGGTGTCCTGCCTCGCCGCCGCCCCGGCGGCGATGGCGGCGAGTGATAAGTACAGTGTGAGCTTCGACGGGAGCGTCCAATACCTCCAGCCGAGCGAGAGCGGAACGGTGTACGTGCACGTGTCGACCGACCGGCCGGCCGGAAACTACACCTGGAACGCCTCGGTCAGCTCGGGCACGGTCACCCCCACCAAGGGGACGACCGACGTGGAGAACCTCACCCTCAAGGTGACGGCATCGGCCACTGTCGGGGACCTCGTGCTGTCGATCACCCTCACCAATGGGGTCGTGAACCAGACCGAGAAGTACACCATCCATGTGGTCAGCCCGGTGACAATCACCGCCTCCGTGGTGAACAGCGGCAATGTCACGCTGACGAACGTCCCGGTGCAGTTCAAGGCCGATGGCGTGGTGGTCAACAGTACCACCTTCACCATCCCCGCGAACTCCAACAAGACGCTGACCTATAACTGGACGGCCGGCGGCCTGAGCAATGGGGAGCACACCGTGCAGGTCGTCCTGGACCCCGACAACCAGTACGTGAGGTTCATCGATGGTAGCACCACCTTCACCTCCACCTTCTA
>Ga0183100_1000370_pt1 | contig 41205 bp, 29 predicted proteins | sample Biomet2_FD_127789 | JGI IMG/M metagenome (GOLD analysis project Ga0183100, IMG submission 127789) | Microbial communities from bioreactor (seeded with anoxic lake sediment) at LBNL, California, USA - Biofuel metagenome 2 | ecosystem: Engineered > Bioreactor > Anaerobic > Unclassified ... | reverse complement strand
CAACCATTCCGGTGACAATAACCGAGAGGCCACACCTGTTCCCATCCCGAACACAGTAGTTAAGCTCTCTGGTGTCGACAATACTTGCCTGGTAACGGGCCGGGAAGATAGATCGTTGCCGGATTTTTACATTCCTCAATAGCTCAGTTGGTAGAGCATGCGGCTGTTAACCGCAGGGTCGTAGGTTCGAGTCCTACTTGAGGAGCCATGAAGAAGCTTTTCCATTTCGATGGGGAAGCTTTTTTATTTGTTCAGGACAAACTCCATGAAACCGTAAAGAGGGCCCTCCGCACGTGAATGCGGGGGGCCCTTTTACGTCTGCCGGGATTTATGAATGACTGCGGGAGCCTTTTGCTCTGACGGGCTTCCGAACGGCCCCGGCTCCATGCCCACGTCCTGCGCTATAGCATGAGATCGCTGCTTCCTGCAGGGCCCGTGGAGTCCTTTTCAATAAGATTTAAATCCATGACAAGCGAGGCGGGCCAGACGCCCGTTTCAATTCTTGTCAGAAGCCGTCTGGCGGCTTCATCGCCAAGTTTTTCACCCGGATGTGTCAGGGATGTTATCCTGACCGGCGACAGTTCTGAAATGGGTGAATTATCGAAGCCGATAATCGATTTATCTTCGGGAATGCGGATGCCGCAGCGCAGAAGGGTCTGTATGAGCTTTATAGCCACCTGATCGTTATAGCAGACAACTGCCGTACATTTCTGCAGGCGACGCACGATGCGGGGTTCCTCGTTCCTCAGGAACATATGCTCGAGGTCGGGCTGTGTATACCAGATAACCTCGTCGTCATGAACCTGAAGGTTGTTCTTTGCAAATCCTTCAAGAAATCCGGCATACCGTTCGTGTCCCTGCCGGTCATCCGCCTTGAAAATGCCGCCGATCCGCCTGTGACCGAGATTATACAGGCAGTCAACAGCAATCCGGCCTCCGCCCCGGTCATTTCCTACTACATACGGGGGATTGAGGGCCTCGTAGAATCCATTTATAAAAATATAGGGAATTCCTTTTTCATCCAGCTTGCGGTACAGGTCGAGGTTGGGGTTCGGCAGAGCGGAGCGGTTGCCCTCAATAATAATACCGTCGACGTTTTTGTTCAGCAAAGCGATCAGCTGCTGGTGCTCCAGTTCCACCTGGTTTCTCGTGACACCAAGTGTCAGGCTGTATCCGTTTGCTGTGAGAACGCTTTCGATGCCGCTTGCAATCGAAGGGAAAATATAGTCCGTGATGTTGGTAGATATGTAACCGATCGACATATCATGTGCGGCTTCGGATACAAATGTGCCGCTGCCGCGGCGGCTGATTAGAATACCTTTTTTCTCCAGATGAGAAATTGCGAGGCGGACAGTCTGCCGGCTTATTTTGAATTGTTCAGCAAGGATATTTTCCGAAGGAATCTTTTCGCCGCGCGTAAATGTGCCGTCCATGACCTTGGTGCGGATCCAGTTTTCCAGCAGTTGGTATTTGGGCTTGTTTTCGTCACTATACGCCACAAAGATACTCCATTCGTTAATAAATTAATTCTGATTCCGGGTGGAAACGGCAATTGTAATATGCAATGGCTTTCTGATTAAATTGTATCACTTCAAGATCAAATTTAGAAAATATATATATGTGAAAAGATCCTGTACATGACCATGTAGTTTTGGTGCCGGATAGGCGTCAACAGTCGCAGAGCTTTTATATCGGATTTTTCCGGGATGATGAATTTCTTTTGCATAACGTCGGCATTTTACATACAGCATAACGAACACGGTACGTACATCTCCGCAGGAAAAGCGGGAAAACCGGGTATGGCAATAGGTATATTGGTGCATAAACCGCTGTTATTCTGCTTCCATATTTGGATAAACAAAGATGTTGTCTGCATCGAAGCTTCCAAACCTCGTATGCTGTATGCAAAATGTACGGGACATAAAATACAAATCGTCAAAGTTGTACTGTTTGTGGACGCCAATTTGCAAAACGAAACAATATAGCCATACAAGTCACAAAAATGTGCTAAATAATTGTGAAAATAGCATATAAAAGCTGTTTTTATGTGTTGACACGCACCTATACGGCAGTGTAATATGCACTTAAACAAGAGTCCTTCCTGTACTGAAATTGGTTAAAAATCCTGAACTGGTTCAAATAACAAGGATTGAAATTCGGGAAGATGTACGGTAAAACATACCAAATACAATACAAGTTGGACTCCGAGGAAACCCTGAGATAGAAAAAGGAGAAGAATATGAAAAAGGTTAAGAGAATTCTTGCTACTATTCTTGCTGCAACCCTGCTCATTAGTGCCGCTGCATGTACTGTAGTTGACACAAAGACAACGACTGCTGCTTCAACTGCTGCTGCAGGCACAGATGCCACTGCAACTACGGCTGCTTCCGGACAGTCATTCAAAATCGGCGTTGCCATGCCCACACAGTCATCCGAGCGCTGGATTAATGACGGTGCAAACATGAAGACGAAGCTCGAGGAGCTTGGCTATACAGTTGATCTTCAGTATGCTGAAGACGATGTACAGGCTCAGGTAAACCAGATTGAGAACATGATCACCAATGGCGCTAACTGCCTCGTTATAGCTGCTGTTGACTCTTCCGCACTTGTTAACGTCCTTGCCAAAGCAAAGGCCGCCAACATTCCGGTTATTGCTTATGACCGTCTTCTGATGGATACCGATGCTGTATCCTACTATGCAACATTTGACAATTATCAGGTCGGTGTTCTCGAGGCTACATACCTTGTTGAAGCACTTGGACTGAAAGACGGCAAAGGCCCGTTCAATGTTGAGCTTTTCGCAGGATCCCCTGACGACAACAATGCAAAACTTTTCTGGCAGGGAGCCATGGACACGCTTAAGGAATATATTGATTCCGGTAAAATCGTTGTTCTCTCCGGTCAGACAGACTTTGATTCCTGCGCAATCCTGAGATGGTCCCAGGAAACAGCACAGCAGAGAATGGAAAACATTCTTTCCGGAACATATTCCGGCGGAACAAAGGTTGACGCTGTACTTTCTCCTTATGACGGTCTCTCCTATGGTATTGCTTCTGCTCTTGAAGGCGCAGGATACAAAGTTGGAGAAGGCTGGCCTCTTATCACAGGACAGGACGCTGAACTCATGGCTATTAAGAACATCATCTCCGGCAAACAGGCTATGACAGTATTTAAGGATACCCGTGTTCTTGCCGAGAAGTGCGTATCCATGGTACAGGCTGTATTGACAGGTTCCACACCCGAGATCAACAACACAACAACATATGACAACAATGTCCTTGTTGTTCCTTCCTACCTCTGCACACCTGTTGCTGTTACGAAAGACAATTACGTTAAAGAAGTTATTGATGTTGGTTACTACACAGCTGACCAGGTTGCCGGCTGACAGAAGAACATTGACTGATCCGGCCTTACCGTACCCGGAGTCAGACAGATTATGACAAGATATGAATGAAGTGGTACGGTGGCAGCTCTTTACGGGCTGCCGCCGTCGAATTCAGAAGAAAGGAGCCCTGGAAAATGTCTAATGTTCTTCTTGAAATGAGGCACATAACGAAGGTGTTTTCCGGCGTAAAAGCCCTTGATGATGTTAATCTCACCGTTAAAGAAGGTGAGATCCATGCTCTATGTGGTGAGAACGGCGCTGGCAAATCGACACTCATGAATGTACTCAGCGGAGTGTATCCTTACGGTCAATACTCCGGTGAGATCCTGTTTGAAGGCAAAGAATGTAAGTTCCACGATATCAAGGCCAGTGAAAACCAAGGTATTGTAATTATTCACCAGGAGCTGGCACTCAGCCCCTATCTTTCAATCGCTGAAAATGTTTTTATAGGTAATGAACAAACAAAAGTCAAAGGTGTTATTGATTGGAACCGCACAAGGGCCCATGCTGTGGACCTTTTAAAGGAAGTCGGCCTGGAACACGAAAATGTCAACACACGTGTTATGGATATCGGCGTCGGCAAGCAGCAGCTGGTTGAAATTGCAAAAGCACTTTCCAAGAAAGTTAAACTTTTAATTTTGGACGAGCCTACTGCCGCACTGAATGATGATGAGAGCAATAAGCTCCTGGTCCTGCTGAAAGCGCTGCAGAAACAGGGTATTACATCGATTATGATTTCCCACAAACTGAACGAAATATCGAAAGTCGCCGATGTGATCACGGTTATCCGTGACGGAAGGATGATCGAGACGATTCAGCGCGGCGTTGAGCCGATTAATGAAGACCGTATCATCAAAGGAATGGTTGGCCGCGAACTGACAAGCCGTTACCCGGACCGCCAAAGACATATCGGCGAAGTTATTTTTGAAGTCAGGGACTGGAATGTATACCACCCGCAGGAAGCTGACCGGAAGATGATAAATAACGCGAACTTTAATGTCCGCCGGGGTGAAGTGGTTGGCCTTGCCGGTCTGATGGGCGCAGGACGCACGGAACTTGCCATGAGTCTTTTCGGCAGGTCATATGGACAGAAAATTTCCGGTACCGTCTATAAAGACGGCAAACAGATCAGTGTCCATACGATCAGTGATGCAATCAAAAACGGACTTGCATATGTGACGGAAGACCGCAAGCAGTACGGCCTGGTCCTCATCAATGATATTAAATGGAATATGTCGCTTGCGAGCCTTAAGAATTTTGCAAGCAAAAGAGGCATAATCAACAAAAATGAAGAGATCCTGGCAGCTGAAAAATACAGGAAAACAATTAATGTCAAATCCAACAGTATTGAGCAGACGGTGGGAAGTCTTTCCGGAGGAAATCAGCAGAAAGTGGTCCTGGCAAAATGGATCCTGACGCATCCGGATATCCTGATCCTTGACGAACCGACCCGCGGTATTGATGTAGGTGCCAAATACGAAATCTACTGCGTGATTAACCAGCTGATAGATGAAGGCAAATCCATTATCATTATCTCTTCCGAGTTGTCTGAGATTCTGGGCATGGCTGACCGGGTCTATGTTGTGAATGAAGGAGAAATCGCAGGTGAATTCTCCAGAGAAGCGGCTACGCAGGAATCAATTATGAAATGTATTATGTCTCATCAGAAGGAGGGCCATACAGATGAGTGCGAATGAGCTGAAAACAAACAGAAAAAGGCCGTGGGCGGGTATAAATCTCAAGCAATATGGCATGATGATCGCCCTGATCGGAATTTTTGCTATTTTTTCAATTGCCACAAAGGGCAAACTGTTTTTCCCGGATAACTTCAATAACCTCGTAATGCAGAACTCATATGTTGTCATCCTTGCATGCGGCATGGTTCTCTGCGTCCTGACCGGCAATGTTGACCTTTCCGTCGGATCCGTTACGGCTTTTGTCGGAGCTGTCGTCGGATCCCTCATGGTCCGTCAGCAGCTTCCCGTATGGCTCTGCATTGTGGCAGGCCTCGCAATCGGCATTCTGGTCGGCTGCTTCCAGGGATTCTTTATCGCATATATCAGGATCCCCGCTTTCATTGTTACTCTTGCAGATATGCTTATTTTCCGCGGGCTGACCATGGTTGTCCTGAACGGGCAGACTGTAGGTCCGCTGGATAACAGCTACAGACAGATCGCAGCCGGATATCTGCCTACATGGTTTATTACGACCCCGACATTGCAGTTCAGTCTTTTCGGCACAACTTTCCAGACAGGCGGTCTGCATATTGACATTATTTCCCTGCTTGCCGGCCTGGTTGCCACTGCTGCAATTATTGTAATTGAAATGGGCGACAGAAGAAGAAAGAAGAAATATAACTTCAAACTGGCACCCGTTGCGCAGTCCGTTGTAAAGGTAATCGTTATCAGCGGAATCGCCAATGTCTTCACCTATAAGCTGGCACGTTCTTCGGGTCTTCCGGTCGTACTGCTGATCCTTGTTGTTATCATTGCGGTTTATTCTTATGTAACACAGAATACGGTTGCCGGCCGTCACATCTATGCCTATGGCGGCAACGCGAAAGCTGCACAGCTTTCAGGCGTCAAGACGCAGCAGGTTATGTTCTGGGTGTATGTAAGCATGGGCATCATGTGCTCCGTCGCAGGCATTGTACTTTCTTCCAGAAACGGTTCTGCAACACCGAAAGCCGGTGATGGTTTTGAGCTTGATGCAATGGCTTCCTGCTATATCGGCGGCGCATCCACTACAGGCGGTATCGGTACCGTAATCGGAGCTGTTGTCGGTGCTATGATCATGGGTGTTCTGAACATGGGCATGTCCCTTCTGGGATGGTCCGTCGACTGGCAGAAGGTTGTTAAAGGTGCAGTTCTGCTTGGCGCGGTTTCTTTCGACCTGATCTCCAAACGCAAGTCAACCAAGTAATCACCGTCTGAAACAGAGTTTCGTACAAACAGGCCTGCATATCCCTCAGGATTTGTAATACGAACGGCAGCCTCCTTGCCGGCATTTCGGTATACCGTATTACAAATTGTATTGGTTTGTCTGCTCCGGATCCGGTAAACCGGGTCCGGAGAGAAACTCCTTCAGTACAGAAAAAACAGCAATGAAACGGAGAATACCTGTGGCGTACAGTGAAGACAACAAGCATAAATACCAGGTGCTGGAAAGCTGGATTCGCTCCAGAATTATGGACGGCACCTTCAGGAGCGGACAGAAAATTCCTTCTGAGAACAGTCTTGCTGAACAGTTTGGCATAAGCCGCCAGACAGTACGTCTTGGCATTACGCACCTTGAAAAAATCGGCACACTGGTCAGCCGCAAAGGAAGCGGCACATATGTATCTGATCTGGCGAGGGCCATGACGATCGGATATATTGCTACAAACATTACGGACTACATTTTCCCCGGAATTACAAGCGGCATCGAAGATGTACTGACCGCAAACGGATACAGCATGACTCTCGGAGTTACGAAAAACCGGGTTGAGGCGGAGCATCAGCTGCTGATATCACTCATGAAAAAAGGTGTTGACGGAATTATTGTCGAGGGCAACCGTTCGGCTTTGCCCAATCCCAATCTTCCCCTGTACCGGGAGCTGACGGAAAAGGGAATTCCATACGTTTTTTTTAATGGTTACTATGAAGCACTGGATCCCGTCTATGTTGTTACAAACGACAGAGCCGGCGGGAGGCGTGCCGTTGATTATTTATACGAACTTGGGCACAGAAGGATCGGCGGTATTTTTAAAGCCGATGACAAACAGGGACACGACCGGTATGCAGGTTTTTCCGAGTCGGTTGTAGAACACAATCTTCCGATGAATGATGATGAAGTCATCTGGTTTTCAACACCGGACCTGGATCATCTGTTTGCAAAGAGTGAGGAGGCAAGACTTCTCAGGCGCCTTCAGAAATGCACGGCCGTTGTCTGCTACAACGATCAGGTTGCGATTCGGCTTATACAGGCAATGCTTCGCAGCGGGATCCGGGTCCCTGAGGACAAATCAGTCATAGGTTTTGATAACTCGTCGATATCGGAACTGTCTCCCGTCCGGATTACATCAATCACGCATCCGGGAGAAATGCTCGGCCGTGAAGCGGCAAAACGGATTCTGGAGATGGTTGATTCGGGAACGCGGGCGAAATCGCTGGTTATGGATGTCGAACTGATTGAAAAAGATTCTACGGCAGCACCGGCAAATCAGGATGAGGATGCAGTCGGGATGGCCTTATAGAAAATTCGTTTTCTTCAAAGAAGAACATGTCCTGTCCGGGCAGCACAGGATCTGAAGTATGATTGCTGAAAACAAACGGGTGTTTGTTTTGAAAAGATAAAAATTATGTTGAAGCAAATTTAAGTTCAAATATGGAGGATATAAGCATGGCTGATTTAAGAAAATACGAGTTCTGGTTTGTTACGGGAGCACAAAAGCTCTACGGGGATATTTTCCAGGAGATGGTCGGACACGCAGAGGAAATCGCTGCGGCACTGAATGCAGATCCGCAGATTCCGGGGAAAGTGATTTACAAGCCTGTTGTTACAGAGACAGCTGAGATCACAGCAACGATCGAAGCTGCAAATGTTGATCCTGCCTGCGCAGGAATCATTACATGGATGCATACATTCTCACCTTCCAAAATGTGGATACCCGGATTTTCCATCCTCAACAAACCGCTTCTGCAGTTTGATACACAGTATAACCGGGATATTCCATGGGATACCATGGACATGGATTTTATGAACCTGAACCAGTCTGCACATGGTGATAAGGAACATGGATTTATCACCGCCCGCATGCGCCTTCCCCGCAAAGTCATTTCGGGATATTGGGGTAATGAAGAGGTACGCGGCCGGATCGGCGGCTGGATGCGTTCTGCGATCGGCGCTGCTGTCAGCAGAAATCTGAAAGTTATGAGGATCGGTGACAACATGCGTGAAGTTGCCGTTACGGAAGGCGATAAAGTTGAGGTTCAGATCAAGCTCGGCTGGCAGGTGAACGGCTGGGGTATCGGAGATCTTACCGATGCTATGGCCAAAGTCACGGAAGCACAGATTGACGAACAGATGGCACAGTATGCGGAACGTTATGATATGGCAACCGATGACATTGCTGCCGTCCGTTTTCAGGCCAAAACAGAAGCTGCACTCCGCGGAATGCTCGCAGAAGGCGGATTCGGAGCTGTGACCGACCAGTTCCATGATCTTCACGGCATGGAACAGCTGCCGGGCCTTGCGATGCAGAACCTGATGGCCGACGGATTTGGATTCGGAGGCGAAGGGGACTGGAAGACAGCGGCACTTATGCGTGTTATGACGCAGATGTCGATTGGTCTCGAAGGCGGAACATCATTTATGGAAGATTACACGTATCATTTTGAGGAGGGCAACGAATGCGTCCTTGGAGCCCATATGCTCGAAGTTTCTCCTTCTATAGCCTCCAACCGGCCAAGGATTGAGGTTCACCCGCTTGGAATCGGCGGCAAAGCCGCTCCGGCACGTATTGTTTTTGACGGGGCAGGCGGAAAGGCTATCATTGCCACACTGATCGATATGGGCGGAAGGCTCCGGCTGATTGTAAATGATGTGGAAGCAATCGTTCCATGGAAGCCGCTTCCCAAGCTTCCCGTGGCTCGTGCGATCTGGCGCCCGATGCCGGATCTTTCTACCGGCACGGAGGCCTGGATTGTCTCAGGCGGCGCTCACCACAATGTCATGAGTTATTCATTGACAGCTGAGGAAATGCGGGATTGGGCTGAGATGATGAACATTGAGTTTGTACATATTAACGAAAAGACAACGATTCCGGATTTGCGCAGCGAGCTGAGATGGAGCGATATTGCCTGGAAGCTGAACTGATATTTGATTTGTGATGTCCCTTCCGGTGCCCGGACTTGTCCAGTTGATTTCTGGAACAGAATCTGGCTCAGGGAGGGACAATTTCTATAAATGCAGCGGAATTCGCGAGGAGGAAATATATGAGCAGGGACACAGGCAGCATCAGGAAATCCATAGAAAGCGGAAATACATCAGTCGGTATCGAGCTGGGTTCAACCCGTATAAAGGCTGTTTTGATCGATGAGTATAATGTACCGATAGCATCAGGAAGTTATGACTGGGAAAACAGTCTGATCAACGGCATCTGGACGTACAGTCTGCAGGAAATATGGGCTGGTGTCCAGGGAAGTTTTCAGAAGATGACGGCAGCTGCGGCGGAACAATACGGCGTACCTTTACGGACAACCGGAGCAATCGGCTTCAGCGGCATGATGCACGGCTATATGGCTTTTGACAGGGACGGCAATCTGCTGACGCCTTTCCGCACATGGAGGAACAGCACCACCGGTCCCGCTTCCGCTGAGCTTACAGAGCTGTTCAGCTATCCCGTTCCGCAGAGATGGAGTATTGCCCACCTCTACCAGGCCATACTGAACGGCGAGGAGCATGTATCGTCCGTCGACTATGTGACGACACTCGCAGGTTACATCCACTGGAAGCTGACAGGCCGGAAAGTCCTTGGAATCGGCGAGGCGTCCGGCATGTTCCCGATCGACCTGGATGCAAAAGGATTTAATAGGGATATGATCGCCAGGTTTAACCGGCACGTAAGTGCCCGTAATTTTCCCTGGAACCTCGAAAATATTGTTCCGGAAGTACTGACGGCCGGTGCAGAAGCCGGAAGACTTACGGCCGAAGGTGCAAAACTATTGGACATCTCCGGCAGTCTGAAGCCCGGCATTCCATTGTGTCCGCCGGAGGGGGATGCGGGAACAGGCATGGTCGCGACGAACAGCGTTGCGGTGAGGACCGGAAACGTATCCGCCGGAACGTCTGTCTTTGCCATGGTCGTCCTTGAAAAGGAACTGTCAAAGGTTTACCCGGAAATTGATCTCGTGACGACCCCGGATGGATATCTGGTCGCCATGGTTCATGCCAACAACTGCACATCGGATTATGATGCCTGGATCTCTCTGTTCGGCGAAGCGGTCAGGACACTGGGATTTGATGTGCCGAAAGCAAAACTCTACGACACACTTCTCGGCTCGGCACTCAGGGGCGACCCTGACTGCGGAGGCCTGCTGGCATATAACTATTTTTCCGGGGAAAATATCACGAAATTTGAAGAAGGACGGCCGATGTTCGTCCGCTCGCCGAACAGCAGCTTTACGCTGAGCAATTTTATGCGCGCCAGCCTGTTTACATCACTTGGAGCTCTGCGGACCGGAATGAATATTCTTTTCGAAAAGGAATCGGTGCAGATCGATGAGATGCGCGGTCACGGAGGATTTTTTAAGACAAAGGACGTCGGACAGAAAATCATGGCAGCCGCTTTAAAGGTGCCGGTATCCACAATGGAGACAGCCGGTGAGGGAGGTGCCTGGGGCATCGCTGTATTGGCGTCCTACATGGCCAACCGGAAAGAGAATGAAAGCCTGCCCGATTTCCTGAAGGAAAAGGTATTTGCCGGACAAATCGGAATAAAGACCGAACCGGATTCCAGGGATGTGGAAGGATTCGACGCGTTTATGGTACGATATAACGAAGGGCTTGCCATTGAAAGGGCAGCCGTGGAACATCTGATTTGAACCCGCAGGAGGAGACGTAAATGCTGGAAGAATTAAAAAAATCTGTTTTTGAAGCCAACATGGCACTTAAGACACACGGACTGATTGTTTTTACATGGGGTAACGTGTCGGGAATCGACAGGGAGAAAGGACTCTTTGTTATCAAGCCGTCCGGTGTCCCATATGAAGAACTTAAGCCGTCTGATATGGTTGTTATGGACCTTGCAGGAAATCAGGTAGAAGGCAGCCTCAACCCGTCTTCCGATACGCCGACACATCTGGCACTCTATAGGGCGTTCCCTTCCGTCGGCGGAGTGGTTCACACGCATTCGAGGTGGGCGACGATATGGGCGCAGGCAGGCAGGGGCATTCCGGCATACGGAACAACCCACGGAGATTATTTTTACGGAGAAATTCCCTGCAGCAGGAAAATGACGCCGGCAGAGATTGAAGGGGAGTATGAGCTCGAAACCGGCAATGTGATTATCGAAACTTTCACTTCCCGCGGCATTGACCCCGCACAGGTTCCGGCTGTCCTTGTGCAGTCCCACGGGCCGTTTGCCTGGGGTAAAGATGCCGCTGAGGCAGTTCATAATGCGGTCGTATTGGAAGAAGTAGCGATGCTTGCATGGCATACGGAAAAAACGCCTGAAGCCGCAGGGCGCCTGCCGATGCAGCAGGAACTGCTCGATAAGCATTTCCTTCGCAAGCACGGACCGGGGGCTTATTACGGCCAGATGAAAAAAGAATCCTAAATCGACCTGCAGTCCCAATGCAATATAGAATTGTGTAAATGTGTTTCTGAAGCCCGGTTTGCTGCGCAGGCCGGGCATTCATTTGTCTTGCAATTGCCGCCGATTTTCTTTATAGTCTTATACGTGACTGACGGATTCCTTTTGACTTCTTTTCAATGTGGGAAGCAGCCGCATTTCAGTTTGCTCCGGTCGACGACGCTTCGACAACTACAAATTTTGGAGGTATTCTGCTCATGACCAAGGGAAAGACATCTTATTCTGCCAGGACACTCTATCTTGTCACATCCGCCGTGATTGCCGCACTGTATGTGGTACTGACCCTCCCATTCGCACAGTTCGCATTCGGCCCGATTCAGTTCCGCCTTGCGGAAATTATGGTAATCCTGCCGATTTTTACGCCGGCAGCCATTCCGGGACTGACGCTCGGCTGCTTCCTGGCTAATCTTCTGAACCCCAACAATCTCGGTGTTATCGATATCGTATTCGGATCCCTGGCTACACTGACCGCTGCCGTGCTGACCCGCCTGATAGCGCAGAAAGCGAGACGGATTCCGGAAACCCCGCGCAATGTTATTGCGCTGATCCCACCCGTGATCGTGAATGCACTGATTGTCGGGACATACCTGTCTTTTCTGCTGACGGACGGTCCGGTAACAGGAGCGGTCGCCGGGATGAATATTTTATACGTCGGTGCCAGTGAAGCCTTAGTCGTATATGCGCTGGGATTACCTTTTCTCTATGTTTTGAAGAGAACGCATATTGACAGGATCTGGCAGAAAGAATGAGGAACTATGGCACATTATTTTGATGAAAATCCCACGACTCCGTCGGGGCCGCGGGAACTGACGGCCCGTTTTCACGGGATTGATTTTGTTTTTACATCCGACAGCGATGTCTTTGCAAAAAAGCATATTGACTTCGGGACGAAGCTTCTCCTGGACACAGCGATTCTGGACCTTCATACACGCTGCATCAGGCAGGGGCGGCTTCTTGACCTCGGCTGCGGCTACGGTGTGATCGGAATCACGATGAAGCGCGTTTTCCCGGCTATGGACGTTGTTATGGCGGACATCAACCAGCGCGCGGCCGCACTCGCATCCGAAAATGCAAAGGCGAACCACTGTCCGTATATCTCGATCGTGCAGTCAGATGGATGGGAGAATATCGACGGTACATTCCATGTCGTAATGACCAATCCACCGGTGCGTGCCGGGAAAAAGACCGTGTTCGCATTTTATGATGGTGCTTTTGCACATCTTGAACCCGGCGGATTCCTGTATGTTGTCCTGCAGAAGAAACAGGGCGCTCCGTCGAGCTTTGCACGTCTCGAATCGCTTTTCGGCAGCTGCGAGGTAATTGAAAAAGATGCAGGCTATTGGATTATGCGGGCGCAGAAGAACAGGACACCGGCGGATAAATCCGGCAGCTGAACGGGACACAGGCTGCTGCATGACTGCCGGAATCCTGCCGCGAATCTCCGGGAAATGTATTTGTATTTCGTGATAAACTTATAACCAAAAGAATCTCCATGGTGAGATGTGATATCAGGAGGAAATTATGTCTTCATGTGACAGCTGCAAAAGTAAAGATCACTGCGCGTCCGCTTCTACGGGAAGCTGCCCGAGTGAGAGTGAACAGGGGCCTGCATCATTCATGGAAGCGCTCCACAGTGAATCAAGTATTAAGCGTGTTATTGGAATCTGCAGCGGTAAGGGCGGAGTCGGCAAATCGATGGTTACTTCGGTAATCGCCGCTAAGCTTGCAAGGCAGGGATATAAAGTCGGCATTATGGATGCCGATATTACCGGACCTTCGATCCCGAAGGCTTTCGGGCTCAAAGGACAGCTTAAGGGAAGCTCCGCGGGAATTATGCCGGCGATCTCCCATTCCGGCATCCAGATCGTATCCGTGAACCTTCTCATGGATAACGAGGAAGCGCCAGTTATCTGGCGCGGACCTGTCATAGCAGGTGTCGTCAAACAGTTCTGGACCGATGTTATCTGGAGGGAGCTTGATGTCCTTCTGATCGACATGCCGCCGGGCACCGGAGATGTTCCGCTTACGGTTTTCCAGTCGGTGCCGCTTGACGGTGTTATCCTTGTGTCGACGAACCAGGATCTGGTGTCGATGGTTGTCAATAAGGCAAGAAACATGGCCCTCATGATGAAAGTGCGCATCCTCGGCTTTGTCGAGAATATGAGCTATATCACCTGTCCGCACTGCGGGGATAATATTCCGGTATTTGGCGAAGGCGGCGTCGATAAGGCCGCGGCTGAATTGCATGTTCCTGTATTTGACAAGGTCCCGATTGATCCGATTGTCACGTCACTGGTTGATTCAGGCGAAATCGAGAAGGTGACTTCGGATATTCTTGGCAATACGGTTCGGGTCATTGCAGATCTCATCGAAAAACAGTAACCGCGTTTGCGGGACAGGCCGGACAAGTGCCGCGCACAGAACATATACCGGCAGAAGCCTGACAGCGGGGAGAAGAAGAAATGCAGACGAACAGAATGCGGGATATGAGAATACGTACGGGGCTTTTGAGTGCCCTGCTTCTTATATCGATGATTTTTACAGCTGCATGCTCCGGAAGCAGCGCCAAAAATAGTGACCTCGGCGACTACTCCTCGTATCTTGGGGAACCCGCCTATAATTCTTCCCTGACGGCGATGGTGTATGAAGACTTAGACGGCGAGGGCGAGGGAATACAGTACCGTGAGGTAACGGATTATGACAAGCTGATTGCGTATGCGCCGGTTCCTGTCTGCCTTTATTTTTACTCCAGCCTCGATTCCGACAAAACCGGCGTCACGGCCGCGGTCGAACAGATGGCCGAGGACTACCACGATAAAATATTATTCGTTTCTGTTGATGCAATGCGGGAAACGGACCTCGTTTCACATTTCGGAATCGAAGCAGTACCGGATTTTGTCCTCCTGGACAACGGATCACTGCAGGCTTCCTTTTCCAGCTTTGACGGAAAAGAGTGGACACACAGTGATTTAAAGGAATGGATTTTGAAAAACAGCGGTATTTCCTGACAGTCCGGACAACCGGGCCGTCAAAGGAGGCATGTTATGATTTTGTATGATTATGTGAACGCGATCGGTCAGGACAGTCATGGCTTTGTTCCTGTCGGTAAAGACGGAAAACCGGCGGACCCGAAAGACAATCAGCAGCTTATCCTCGGCGGATATGTTATTCCGGACGGACGGCCGCTGAAAGCAAACAGTGACGGGGATGTCCTTCTTCACGCCTTGACGAATGCCGTATCCGGAGTCACCTGCGTGAATATACTCGGCGCCGAAGCCGACAGGATGTGCCTGGAAAACGGAATCAGGAACAGCAGGCAATATCTTCTGCTCGCGCTTCAGTACCTGAAAGGCCGACAAATTACGCACGTCTCTTTTTCAATCGAGTGCAAGTCGCCGAAACTGGCGCCGCATATCGAAAATATTCGCATGAGTGTTGCAGATATCCTCGGGATTGCCCCGAGTTCCATAGGGATTACGGCTACATCCGGCGAGGGGCTGAGTGCGTTCGGAAAAGGCGAGGGAATCATGGTGTTCTGCAGTATTACCGTCAGGCATTCCTATGGAAGTTTTGCAGGCGGTCCGCAGCAGGCAGATCTTCCGGAGTTGTAATTTTAATATTTGCATAAGAACCTTCGACGAGATAGACGGGAAGGCCGATTGCTTCCGCAAGGGATGTGTCATCGGTAGCGGCCCGTTTTTCTTTCTGCGCTGCCGAATAGGACTGATAAAGCAGGGAGTACTGGAACGCCTGAGGGGTCTGCACCGCATACAGCGCGGACCGGTCCAGTGTAGATGCAACCCTTTGCTTATCTGCCGGATCCGTCTGTTTGATTGTATCCTTGACCGGAACGGCAGCCGTGCATACGCCATATGTCTCGGCGCCGTAAAGACAGTGCCGGAGTGTGCTCTGGTCGACGAAGCAGCGTGCGCCGTCGTGTATGAATACAATATCGTCGGCTTTGGGCGGACAGGCAAGCGCGGACAGCGCGCATATGCCGTTCCATACGGAATCCTGCCGGGTGACTCCGCCGGTTACTATATTTTCCACAAAAGTGATTTTATAATCCTCACAGATCTTTCTGATATCATCTGAGGCTTCTTCGGAAGCCACGACAATGCAGTGGACGGCAAGCGGCCCGTATTCCTGCTGTGCGGCGCGGAACGCCTCAAAAGCAAGCAGCGTACGGGCCAGGACGGGAATGCCCCCGACGGGTATCAGCTGTTTGTTGGAAGTCCCGCCCATGCGGCGTCCCTGCCCGGCGGCAGGTATGATGACATAGAGACGTTCGGAAGTACTTTCATAAATGGAGTTTCTCATCTGGCACCTCTCTTCGATCCCCGCTGATCTTCCCCGGCAAAGAGTACATCCATTGCTTCGGACAGGGTATCCGCAAAAATAAGTTCGGGTAATGCCGCAGGATCATTCCCGCATCCGCTGTCTGTCAGCGCGCCGGTATTTCTTTTGCGTGAGAGACGGTCGAGACCGGCTTTGTTGCTGCCCGGAAGGATGCAGGAAGAGAACCCCAGGCGCGCCGCTTCCGTCAGACGGCGTTCAATTTCACCGATCGGACGTATTTCGCCGGTCAGGCCGACTTCGCCGAGGACGAGTGTGTTCGGGCGCACGGGGCGGTCCTTCAGTGCAGAGAAAACGGCTGACAGGATGGCCAGGTCGCAGGCGGTTTCGGATACTTTCAGGCCGCCGACGACATTGATGTAGGCATCCATATTATTGACGCCTGCTGCAAATTTCTTTTCAAGGACGGCGAGCAGCATGCCTATGCGCCCGCGGTCAAGACCCTGTGCCATACGCTGGGGCACGGAATAATTTGTCGGGTTCAGCAGGGCCTGAATTTCAACCAGGATGGGCCGGGTACCTTCCATGCAGGAAGTGACTACAGAGCCGGGGACCTGGATAGGGCGTCCCGAAAGAAGGAGCGTCGATGCATTTTCAACTTCGGCGAGTCCCGTGTCGGTCATTTCAAAAAAAGCCAGTTCGCCGGTAGATCCGAACCGGTTCTTTATGGCGCGCAGCATGCGGTAGGGGCTGCTGTTTTCACCTTCAAAGTAGATTACGGTATCCACCATGTGCTCGAGTACGCGTGGGCCGGCAAGAGCTCCGTCCTTGGTGACATGCCCGACAAGGACGATTGTGATCAGGAGGCTCTTTGCAAGGCGGAGGAGTCCGGCCGTGACTTCACGGACCTGACTGACACTGCCGGGGGCGGAGGTTATTTCCTCCGAAAAAAGTGTCTGTATCGAGTCTATGATGCACAGGGAGGGGCGGACGGATGTAATTGTTTCCGCTACTTCCTCAAACGATGTCTGCGTGCAGAGCGTGATGTGGTCCGTATCTATGGCAAGCCGTGTGGCGCGCATGCGGATCTGCGTTTTTGATTCTTCCCCGGAGACATAAAGCACCTTGCCTTTTGTTCTGGCCAGATGGCTGACCTGCAGGAGAAGCGTGGATTTTCCGATGCCGGGGTCGCCTCCGACCAGCACGAGGGAACCGGTCACAAAACCGCCTCCAAGAACGCGGTCAAGTTCGCGCATTCCCGAGGAATAGCGCGGGTCTTCCTCTGCGGATACTTCGGAAAGGGGGACGACTTCCTTCCCGCCGACCCAGCCCTGACGCATGGACGGTTTGGCGGGTGCCGCGGCTGAAGAAGAGACGCGCTCTTCCGTCATCGTATTCCATGCCTGGCAGGACGGGCATTTTCCCATCCAGCCTGTTGTCTCATATCCGCAGGAATTGCATACAAATATGGATTTGCTTTTTGCCACGCTAAATTCTCCGTTCGCCTGAATCTGTTCCCTGGAAAGACCGCTTTGTTTTAAATAAGTATACCATCTGCATCCGGCAAAGTATGTGAAAACGATTTTTGAATTTTAACGAAACGTTACTACCCAGATCATACGAAAAGGCATAAAATAAAAAGGCCCTGCGCGCAGTAAACTGCAATTGCGGGGGGAGGTATCATGAATAGACCTTGGATTCAGAATTATGACCCGATGATGAAGCCGTCCCTTTCCTATCCTGACAAGACAATGTATGAAATGCTGGTCCGGACAGCGGAACATTTCCCCCATACGGCTGCTCTTTCCTTTGAAGGGCAGGAGATCAATTTCAAAACGCTTCTTTTCCATGTGGACACGATTGCCCTTGCCCTGAAGGACCTTGGACTGAAGTGCGGTGACGTAGCGACAATCTGCCTGCCGAATATTCCGCAGGCGGTGATTTTTTTCTATGCGGTCAACAAAATTGGCGTGATCGCGAACATGGTGCATCCCAAGACGCCTGTGAACGGGCTTCAGGAGTCAATCACCTCAACCCGAAGCAAATATCTGATTATACTCGATGCATTTCTTCCCAAACACGTCGGCATGCTTGCAGAGATCAAAATAGAGCGTGTTTTTACTGCTGCGATAGGCGATTATCTGTCTCCTGTCAAAGCGCTCGGTTTTTATGTGACGCAGGGGCATAAGATTCCCAAAATACCCGGGGATAAAAAATACATGAGCTGGAGTGATCTGCACAAATGCGGAAGATACGCCCGGATCGCTTCGGAGAGTCTGGCATCCAATGCGGTCTATAAAAGATCTTCCGAGCCATCGGACCCGGCTGTCTACCTGCACAGCGGCGGGACGACCGGAAGTCCGAAGACGATTGTCCTTTCTTCCATGAATATGAATGCACTCGCCGTTGCGGGACCCCAGATCGTCAATATACCGGATCCCTTTGAAACAGGTATGCCGCCGGAGCGGTCGATGGTTACGATTCTTCCTCTGTTCCACGGGTTCGGTCTATGCATGGGTATGCATACGATGATGTGCAATGCCATTACATCGATTCTTGTCCCGCAGTTTGAACCTGACAAACTGGCAAAGGTCATCATGAAAGAAAAGCCTTCTTTTATTGCCGCGGTTCCGACACTTTATGAGGGAATCCTCAAGAGCACGCTCCTTCAGAAAGCACAGCTCCCTTTTCTCAAGTGCTGCTTTGCCGGAGGAGATTCCCTGTCGCCCGACCTCAAAGACCGCTTTGAGACTTTTCTTCATGAACACGGAGCGCCAATTTCCCTGCGTGAGGGATACGGCCTGACCGAGACGGTTACCGTATGCTGCGTCAATCCCGAAATCAAATGCAGGAAGGATTCGGTCGGTCTTCCCCTTCCGGATATGGACATGATGATCACGGCTTCGGGCACCAACGAGGAGGTACCTTGCCGGACACACGGCGAAATCTGCGTCAGCGGACCGACAGTCATGCTCGAATATTTGGACGATCCGGAGGCCACCGCAGAGGCAATCCACGTTCACGGGGACGGGCGCAGGTGGGTACATACCGGTGATTACGGCTTTATGGATGAAGACGGATTTTTCCATTTCACACAGCGCCTGAAACGGATCATCAAGGTATCCGGCATTCCGGTTTTCCCGTCACAGATAGAAGCTGTCATATCCAAAGTTGACGGAGTCGGTGCCGTCTGCGCCATTGCAGTGCCGGACGCGTACAGGATTCATGTGGTAAAGGCAATTGTGGTGCCGGCCAGCTTTTCGGCCGAAGAAGGTCTGCTGAAAATAAAAGAAGATATCAATGCGGCATGCAGGGAGAAGCTGATCTCCTATGCACGTCCGGTTGACATTGAATTCCGTGACAGTCTTCCTAAGACGCTTGTCGGGAAAATTGATTATGTTGCACTTGAAAAAGAAGCAAGCGAAAGCAGCGCCGAAGCATTATCATAAAGAATTTTTCTGCGTTCGACGGGAGTCAGCGCGAGTTTGTTAAACCGCGCAGTTTCTTCGCAGGGCCCCCACATGGGATAGTCCGTGCCGAAGAGGACGTGATCGACACCGAAGCGATGTATCATTTCCGTGGCTCTTTCCGGGGAGATGAAATCCAGCGAGCTTGATGTATCTACATAAACATTGGGAAGTCCTGCCAGTGCGTCCGGCGCCTTGAACCATTCGCTCCAACCGCCGAAATGGGCGGCTATGAGAGTGAGGTCGGGGTTTGCAAGGGCAAGCTTCCGTATCTGCTCCGGATGCGAGAAGCCATGCCGGTAATCACCGGCATGAATGATAATCGGCAGTTTGCCTGCGGCGGCTCGGGCCATCGAGAAGACCGCTTCCGAGTCTGCCGGAATTTCCTGAAAATCAGGGTGGAGCTTTATACCGTGAAGCCCAAGTTCAAGGATGCGGTCCACTTCCTGCTCGATCTGCAGAGGCGTCATATCCGGATGCAGAGTGCCGAATCCGAGAAGTCTCCCCTGTGAAGCCTCCTGCATCTTATGAATAAATTTATGAATCGACTGGACCTGCGGCATGGCAGTCGCCGTTGAAAAAACAACCGAACAGGCGATACCGGCCTTTTTGTCTTCAGCGAGCAGCGTGTCCAGGGTTCCGTCGCAGTGCATGTTCAGGTCGTAAAATCTGCCGATTGACAGGACGGCTTTATTCAGGATTTTCGGCGGAAAAACGTGGGCGTGTATATCAATAATCGGATATGAATCCATGGAACCGGCTTCCTGCAAAGACATGATTATTTCTCCTCGCATATCATACTGACTTTAACTTACCTAGTTTATGCCGGATGAAAAACAAAATCAACTGGAAGATGACAGCCGCCCCAAGGCGCAGAGACGTGCCCCGTCTGGCATCCTGCCATATACTTGTAATGATTTGCCATGAATTTGTATCATGAGTATCATATCTGTAGCATGACAATAATCTTCTATTTATGAAAATGTAGTATGATAGAAAGACCCTGACAAGTAATGTGAATACGATACTATTTCACTGTGCAGGTTAAGAACGGCAAACATGCAGGCACGGGGTTTATTAAGCAAATCAGGTACGGAGCGTAATTTAATGAAAAAAATGCAGAGAAATGCAGCTCACAGAATTCATCTGACAATACTGATCCTTGCTTTAGTCCTTTCTGTTTCGGTAACATCTTCCTGCTCAGTATTTTCCCTCCTGAAAAGAGTGACAGGCATCGAAGGGGTTTCGGATACCGCGGACACCACGGAGAGTTCACAGAAATCTGCCGGGGCATCCGAAGACAGCAGTGATATAGAGACACTTAAGTCCGTTGACTTTTCGATGTTCTCGGACTACGTAACAGCAGACACCGTGAGTCTTCATTTTTCCGTCAGCGATCCGGAAGCCCTCGGGCTTACTGTCCCCGCTGTAACCCTCGGTGATGTATCCGAGAAACAGCAGGCAGAAACAATTGACAAGGCACGGAAATACCTCGACCGGCTTTCGGGAATCGATTATGATCAGCTTCCCCGGGAATACCGGGTCATGTATGACGTTCTGGAATACGATCTGCAGGAGACGCTTGCATATAAGGATTATTACTATTATTCATCTCCGTTCAATTCGGTCACCGGACTTCAGACGGAGCTCCCGCTTGTATTGTCCGAATATACGTTTTCGGACAAGGCGGATGTGGATGATTATCTCCTGCTCCTGCAGGATATGTACAGATATTACGGAGATATCATGGATTTCGAAGACGAACGTGCAGCGCAGGGCCTTGGTGCGTCGGATGAAAATATCCAGAAAATTATCGATTCCTGCAATTCCTTCCTCGCAGATAAAGAGAACCACTTCCTGGTCAGCAGCTTTGCAGCGAGGCTTAATGATGTTTCCGGACTTGACGACGCCGAAAAGCAGGAATATACCGCAAAGAACCAGGAGATGCTGGACCAATATGTGTTCCCTGCCTACCAGCTCCTGATTGACAGATTTACAGCGCTTATGGGTACCGGTACCCATGACGGCGGGCTCTCGAGTCTTCCGGGCGGGAAAGACTATTATACCCTATACCTGAAAACGGAAACCAGTTCCGATTCATCGGTAAGCGAAGTAAAAGCACAGATTGAAGATGAACTTTCAGCCCGGATCGATATCATTACCGGCACGGATGTCAACAGTGACTTTGAAGCCGCATATAATTCGTACAATTTCTCAATGGGAACCGTACAGGAGAACCTGGATTACTGTGAAAAGGCTATTGAGGATGATTTCCCTGCAATTCCGGCGCATAAAGTGACGCTGCAGAATGTTCCGAGCCAGCTTGCGGATTATTTCAGCCCGGCCGCCTATCTGTCCTGCCGGATTGATGATTCAACAGACAACGTGATTATAACAAACACAACCGCGCTTGAAGGTTACCAGAATCTCCTTGGCACAATCGCACATGAAGGCTACCCCGGACATATGTACGAGGCCATTTATCATGCACAGACGATTTCCGGCTACTACCAGCGCTCTGCGAGTTTCATCGGCTATTCCGAAGGCTGGGCCGAAAACGCGGCCTCCTATATCCTCGAAAATTCGGAATATGACCAGACACTTGTGTCATATGTTGAAGCTGAAGACGAGGTGTTCAACATGCTGTTCCCGTCGAGGATTGACATAGGGGTCAATTACGATGGATGGAGCCGCGAGGATGTTTATGACTACCTTGCAGATTACAACATCACTTCGCATGAATACGGCGATTACTGCTACGACATGGCGGTTGAGATTCCGTGTTACTACATGCCGTACTGCATCGGACACCTGAATACCAGCAAAATTCTGACGGATGCCGCGGATGAAGCGGGTAATTCGGCATCACAAAAAGACATCAACGAGGCTTATCTCAACATCGGACCGGCACCTTTTCCAATCATTGAGAAATATATAAATGATTATCTGCAAAATGGATAAACTTATTTGCGAATTCCGGACGAAATGACTTGACGCAAAGATCGTTATGGTATAATCAATTTATGTTATGTTGAATTTACTGATTGTTCATCCGCAAAGTGACGGTATGATATAGCTTTTATTAATTGACTGGAGGCTCTTGTTATGGCTAAAATGACTCGTCTTGCTACCACTGTAACCGCTAGGTACTATCCGGCATCGGATTTAATAGATGCATTCTATCTTGACGGTCGTCTTTCCGGCAGGCGGGAGGCAAGGGCAGCAGACATCACGGTTGATAAGGAAGACCGCGGTTTTTTCTTTTCTGTATTCTCGCATGCAGCGGCACCGGGCAGAGACCCGGCGGCAGAACCCGCCTATGAGGCTCCGCTGCGCAAGCTTTATAATGAAATCAAGTCCGGGAGAAAATCCCTTGACGATGAGATCGGAGATCTCGTTAATACTGCCGTATCCGTTACAGGCCGTATGAAGCTTCAGGCCGATAATGCCAGAACCCCGTTTTTTGCCGGTGTAATGGTTAAGGATTCCGAGGCGTTTGCCATTACAATGGGCAAAGGACTTGCTTTCCTCTATCGTGATGATACTCTTTTTCCCCTGACTGCCACGGACCTTCGGATAGACCCGATCAATACGCAGCGTCAGAAAGTCGATAATTTTTATAATTACTGCGCGGCAAAGACAGCAACTGCTCTTTGCTCCAATATTGCGCAGCTTAAGATGGATGACTGCATCATTCTCTGCAACAGGGAAGTCTATGATGCACTGGGCCAGCAGGAACTTCTGCGAATCCTTTACGATGCGGAAGACCAGTGTGATGCCGCCGGTATTGTGGTAACCGAAGCAGCTGCAAAGCTTCCGGGAGTACCGCTTCAGTTTATGATTTCCTTTGTGGAGACTGTAACTGCCCAGGAGAAATCGGGTCTTTTCGGTTTTGGCAGAAAGAATCGCCAGCAGTCTTATAATGAGTCTGAAGACGATGCGATAGAGGTGCCGATCTCCAAGGCAGCCCCGGTAACTGCTCCTGTACCTGTACCTGAATCTGAACCCGAGCCCCTTTTCTTCGGTAATGCTGCTACGAATCCATTTGTGCAGCCGCTGGCCGAGCAGCCGGTTGTTCCGACCGGACCGCAGGATCCCATTCATTTCCAGGATGATGCGCTTGCACCTTTCGGCGAACCTGTTGCGGAGACAGCGCCTGAAGTTGACGAGGGCGGATTCGTAAAGACCGGATTTGAAGAGAGCGAACCCGGGAACGCGTATGAAGAGGACTTTGCGAATCCTGCGGATTCCTTTTATACGGAAAACGCGGCCGATGATACGAATATCTATGCGGAGAGTGGCGCGGCAGGGCAGAATGCGCCCCGGTATATTCCCGAAGAACCGGAAGAAGAAGAGGGCGAGCCGCTTGTATTCGGCGATGATAATACACCGGCTCCTTCCTATGGGACTCCGCAGTCGGCGTTCGTCACGCCATCGGCTGCTCCCGCGGCACCCGCTCCCGCAGCACCGGCACCGGCGCCTTCTGCGCCTTCATCGGCAGAGCCTTTTGAAGAATCTTCGCAGGAACCGCAGCCGTCTACATCCTTCTTTATTCCTTTTGAATCCAAAGCACCGGAGGTGCCCGGGTCAACAAATGTTGATGATATCCCGGACATGCCCCTTTATGATGCTCCGACCTATTCGCCGCCTACCTATCCGACGAACAGCTATACACCGAAAGGGTATGACAATGCCGGCGTATATGCACGCGGTTCCTATTCTGTCGATGAAGAAGATGACGGTGTAAGGGTGGATGTACCTCCGCGCCAGGCACCGGCAGGCAGAAGCTATTCCTATACACCCCCGCAGCAGACGGTTCCTTCCTATGGCAGTACACGGGATGCACGTATGCAGCAGGGACAGCAGCCGCAGCAGGGACAGCGCCGCAATGCACAGCAGGCATCGGCATCCTATGCCGCACGTCCGAACGCACCGCGTCAGAACACGCAGGATATGTTCGATCAGGATCAGAACTTTGAATACGGGGCACCGGATGCTGCTTACAAGCGTAATAAGATCTGGGTATTTGGACTTATCGGACTGTGTGTTGTATGCATTATCGTCCTTGTTGTCGCACTGACCAACTCGAACAACAAGAAATCCGAAGCCACGACAGCTTCTACGACACCGCAGTCAATTGCACTTGAAACGACTGCAGCGACCGGCACAACAGCTTCCGGAGCTGTCACATCGGATACGGCGGCGACTTCGGCCGTTACTTCGGAAACCGCATCGGCCGTGAATCCGACGACAGTTGCTCCGATCGGCCAGTTCTTCTTCTCTGATCAGACCGGCTTCCGCACATGGTGGGATGTATTCAACTATGCGTATGCAATTAACATAACTTCCAACTCCGATCCGCGCATTGCAGCCGTCATCAGCTACAACGGACTTGCCGCTGACTACACACCGCAGCCCGGCGACAGCATTTACCTTCCTCCGACGAGCGCTCTTCCGGCCGCTGCCGCAACAACATGACGGATCACGTATCTGCGCATGCAAATACGAACGTAACTTGAAGCCCTGAAAGAAAACTCCAATGGATACGCTTTTTCGCCGACTTTGAGCTAATACTCTAAGAAATACGCGACAAAAGGGTATCCATTTCTTTTTACTACTGTTCAAAATACGTAAATCCGTTTACAATATTGATTGCCTGCTGTTACGGCAGACCACTATATTTGGGAGGACTATTGCAAGAATGCACAAGAAATTATTCATTCCGGGTCCGGTTGATGTGCGTCAGGATGTTTTGGATAAGCTTGCAACGCCGATGATCGGTCATCGCACTAAAGAAGCTTCCGCATTACAGCAGCGCATTTCCGAAAAACTGCAGCGTGTTATGTTCACCAAAAACACAATCCTTTTGTCCACCTCCTCAGGAAGCGGACTTATGGAAGGTGCTGTCCGATGTTTTACAGCTAAAAGAGCTGCTGTATTTTCCATCGGTTCCTTTGGCGAGCGTTGGTACAAAATGTGTACAGCCAATGGCGTCCCGGCCGATATTTTCAGGTCCGAACTCGGACAGCCTACAACGCCGGAAATGGTCAGAAAAGTCCTTTCAACAGGCGAGTACGACCTTGTGACAATTACGCACAATGAGACGGCTACCGGAGTGCATAATCCGATTTTTGATATTGCAGAAGTTTTAAAGGAATTCCCAGATGTGATCTCGTGTGTCGATGCAGTCAGTTCCTTAGGCGGGGATTATATTCCTGTTGACGAACTTGGTCTTGACGTCTGCATTACCTCTTCACAGAAATGCCTCGGACTTCCGCCCGGACTTGCCATCGCTTCCGTGACGGACCGTGCGATTGAGAAAGCAAGGACGATTCCCAACAGAGGCCTGTATTTCGATTATGTTGAGCTTTATAACTTTATAAAAGAGAAGCCTTACCAGTATCCTTCCACTCCGTCCCTTCCCCACATGTTTGCTTTGGACTATCAACTTGACAGGATACTTGAAGAAGGCATGGATGCGCGGTTTGCACGGCACACGGCGATGGCGGAACGTGTCCGTGACTGGGCGCGCAGGAATTTCGCACTGTATTCCAACCCTGATCATTTGTCTGTGACGGTTACCTGCATTACCAACACCCGCGGCATTCCCTTTTCCGAGATCAGTAAGGCAATGGGTGAAAGAGGATACCTCATGTCTAACGGATACGGCGCTTTGAAGGATAAGACCTTCAGAATCGCACATATGGCAGATGCAACCCTTGCGGATATCGATGCTATGCTTAAGGATTTTGATGAATTCCTGGAACAGCGGAAAGCATGATGTGTCAGAGTATGTATTGTATGCACGGATTGCTGCAATACGAATGACGATTTGTTTGGATCATAGGAGGAGGAAAACATGAAAATTTTAATTGTGGAAAAAATTGCGGCTGATTCCGTTATGTATCTTCGGGACAAAGGATTTGAGGTCGACGAGAAGTACGGCCTTTCACAGTCCGAGATCGAAGATATTGTTGATCCGTATGATGGTCTCATTGTACGCAGCGTAACGCAAGTCAACCGCAGTCTGATCGCACGTGCCGGCAATCTTAAGGTGGTCGGACGCGCAGGCAACGGTATTGATAATATCGACGTCAAGGCCTGTACGGAACGCGGCATCATCGCCTTAAACACACCCGAGGCAAATATTATGGCCGCCGGAGAACTGGCAGTCGCTTTGGCTTTTGCAATTTTCAGAAATGTCTGTTATGCGGACCGCTGTGTACATAATGACGATTTCCGCCGCGGCAATTTACTTGGCAACGAACTTGAAGGCAAGACTGTGGGAATTATCGGACTTGGCCGCATCGGCTCCATTGTTGCCAGAAAGCTCAAAGGAATCGGCATGGATGTAATTGCGTATGACCCTTACATTCCGCAGGAAAACTTTGACCGTGTACAGGCTAAGCGCTGCACGAAGCTCGATGAACTTCTTGCTGCGGCAGACCTGATTACGATCCACACACCCAAGAACAAAGAAACATACAACATGATTGATGCTCCCGAGCTTGCCAAGTGCAAAAAGGGAGTCCGCATGGTTAATGCCGCCCGCGGAGGCCTGTATAACGAAGCTGCTCTTGCCGCAGCCCTCAAATCCGGCCATGTAGCAGCTGCAGGAATTGACGTGTTCGACAAAGAGCCCTCCTATGACAAACTGCCGGGTGAGCAGAATTTCAAGAACCCTCTTCTGGATCTGCCGAACTGCGTAATCACGCCTCACCTCGGCGCATCCTCCCATGAAGCAAACGTCAACGTCGGAGTCGCGGTTACGGAACTTGTAGCCCGTGCACTTGAAGGTGATCTCGTTGCAGCAATTAATATGCCGCGTGTTTCCGGAAACATGGCAGCTCTTCGTCCCTACATATCACTTGCGGAAAAGCTCGGCAAAATCTACTTCCAGGCTGAGAAAGTACCGGTAAAGAGAATTGAAGTCGAATACCGCGGGGAATTAGCCAAGCAGGAGACCGGCATCGTGACCCTTTCCGCTCTGAAGGGATTTCTTTCCGCATTGTCACCGGATCGCATCAGCTTTGTCAATGTACGCCAGGCCGTCGAAGAACGCGGCGTTGAAGTCATTGAAAGCAAGAGCACGCAGATCAAGCGGTATGACAATCTCATCAGCGTAACATTTGTCACGGAAGACAACCGGGAGCTCTGCGTCAGCGGAACCGTTTTCGGTGTGGATACGGAAGTCCTGGTAACCTTCTTCGGTTACCACATGAATTTTGAACTTGCTCCGAATGTCCTTGCCATGCAGAACGAAGATGTTCCCGGCATCATCGGGAAAGTGGCTTCAATCCTCGGCGAAAAGAAGATCAACATTGCAAGCATGCATTGGGGCAGAAAACCGAATTCCGGCAAAGCCCAGTCCTTCATTTCCGTTGATCAGCCTGTCACAGCAGATATCATCGACCGCCTTACGGCTGTACCCGGTGTACTGCGGGTGTCACAACTGGATTTTAATTAAAGTACTCCGCCAAGGACACAAAAAATGCAGGATGGAACACCACCCTGCATTTTTTATATCTGTTCAGACTTTTACTGCACTTGTACAATATACAGTGTTCCGCTCTCAAAGACCGTCGTCCCGAGGGATTTCAACACCGTGTCATCAATTGTACCGTACTGTGTCCGTTCAAGGTCGCCGACAATAAGGTAGGTTACATTGTATTGTGTGAGCAGTGTTTTGGCCATTGTATAGCCGCCGGTATAGATTGATTTGACAGCTGTCTGACGCGGCGTCAGGATATCCGTCCACACATTCGGCTTATCAGGATTGTTTACCAGCTCGCCGTTAACAACGATTCCCTGGAATCTCCAGAGCCACTCATGTGTCTGCCATCCTATAATGGTTGGCAGGCCCGTGTATGCCGACACAAGGCAGTTGTCGGTATAGCTGAATCCGTATGCCTCACAGATATTTGGGGTGCCGGATACATTTTCATTAAGCCATCTGATTGCTGCCGCATAGGAGGCGAGATCCCCGGCTCCGCCTGTCAGCTGTGAGCTGTCCTTGCGGGCGATGGCCGCAGTTCCGTCGAGACCTTTATAGTTATTTACGGAAATTTCCCCGGATCTCTGCTCGATGGCCACCGTGGGGTAGTACGCAGGAATACTGATAAGCAGACAGATGACGAGGGCCTCGACAGCTATGGAAAAAGTATGCGAATTCTTTTTCCGCCGGCGGCTTATAAAACGGAAAACCGTATAGGCCATGACAAGGGAAAGCAGAACAAAGGCTTCAAATGTGAATTTGAACATTGTGTTGGCCCGTTTGTAGCTGCCTCCGTAGATGTCCCGGACATAGAAAATTTCGGGTGCGGCAAGCAGCATAAACGATACGGCCGCAATGCCGGACATAAAAATGTCCGCCGCATTTCTATCCGCCAAAAAGCGGGAGACCGGATTATTCGGGATATACGGTTTTTCGCTTCTGTTCAGAACCGGGGGCGGCATTTTGGATCGGATTGTGAGAATAATCAGAAGAATCGCGAAGGCCAGATGAACTCCCCAGAGGATCAGGAACTGGTAGGGAGACGACTGACTGACAGTTTTTGCCAGTGAATTGGCAATCATATCAAACCGGGAATTGAAGGTCAGTGAACATAGCGCTGCCACGCTGAAAAGAAAGGACATACCCAGCCCGGTCCTTGTCATTGCGCATGGAAGAAGGATCGTTCCGATCAGGCATATGCCGAGGACAAGCAGTTGGGCGACGACATGATAAACTGCCGCCGACGAAAACTTGAGGTAGACAGACAGGATCATGGCCGTTTCAATGAAGAAAAAGAACAGGCCCGGGATGGAGCTGAGGTGCCGGGATGTCTTGATATTGTAGATGAGAAGCACCATGCAGCCGACGATAAAGTAGATCAGGAAATCCCAGTAATTGCACATGGTTGCAATGCCCAGAAGAACTGCGGTGATGATGATTTCCGGCTTAAGAAGGTGTCTGCATTCAAATACTGCCCGGTCTTTGAGCGGCATGCAGTTCTCTCCGTGAGGGACGGGCTGTATCAGCATTTCACTGCCTTCCGGATGCCCGGCATGCATATACAGGGAAAAAAGCACGGCAATAATCAGCATTACGATCATAAGTCCTACGACGTGTGCATGGAGGTCCCCTAACAGATATGAGTAGCAGGGGAATTCATGAATCGTATAATCCCCGTTTTTGACAAGGACTTTATTGACGGTATCCCATACTTCGGAATCAGGATTGTGTCCGATGAACCGCGTGGAGTCAGGATAATAGAAATTGTTTGTCCGTCCGACGTTAATACCTGCCCAGGAGAAAAATGACAGGATGGACTGTCCTATTTTGCTGCTGTCGGCATAAAAAAATGCATGGGAATTCCCGAAAAGCGTAACGGCAAATCCGCTCAGCAGCCCGGCCGGTATGCGAATGTACCCCGGGGCTCCGAGGCCGGATTTCCTTGCACCGTCCATAAACATGGAACCAAGAGAATAGGACATGGTGAATGCCAGTGCAAATGTCGTGCACATCGACAGGTTATATGCGACGCCGGTCGTAATTCCCGTAAGTTTTGTGATTAAGGCGTAGATGTACTGTCCGTAGTAATAATAGTTGATGCTGCTTCCCGCAAGCCAGGGATCGGGCGCAGGAAGCGTATTCGTACGGACCAGAGAATTGAGGAAAGCAAAATCCATGAACTTCTCTTCGCCGTCAATCTCGGGACGGAGGCCCTTGATAAAGCACCAAGCAGCAAGAGCAAGCACAAAAAGGCATTCCTCGAGCGCAATATGCCAGACGTCTTCCGGCGTGGAAAGTGCCTGAACCGCAGCCTGCCGCGTCTTTGGAATACCCCAGGTAACCGCGATAAAGACAAAAAGGAAAACGGCAATCCAGAAGCGTGTAAACCGGAGGGCATTCAGATAGCAGAGCGTCCACAGGACAAAGGACACGGACAGGATGCCGAATGCTTTTGCAAATCCGTAGCCCTTTCCCCGGAATGAGGAAAAAAGAAGGGATGTGACCGGGAAAGCACCGATTCCGAAAACAAAAAGTACGGACCACCACAACAGGAACTGCATATGATTGTCTTCCAGAAGGAAGGAGAGAAGGATCGCAAGGACAGCCGGTATCAGAAGACACAGCAGCATATAGGGATTAAATTTCTTGCGGGTAAGGGATTCATTGGAAACAAGTACGGCTGCAGGGCCGCTTTTTGCGGACGCCCCGGAATACTTGTCATAATCATGTCTGTTATTACCCATCAGGAATCCTCCGGTCAGATCATTTGCCGGGGAACCAGTTCCTGCCGGCATCTGGCTTCATTATATACTATTTGACATGATCAGTATGATCAATAAATACGGTCAATTGTGGCATAATTGACGCTTTTCTGACAGCGGTCCATGCATTCCTCATCGATAACACGCGCAGCCCTGCGTGCCAGGGATACGCAGGAATCCATCCGGTACTCCGCTGCTGCGTCCGGGCTGTCGTCAACCATTGCCATGCTGGTGACATACACGCCGGGCAGGGGGGAGAGAAGATCTCTTCCCGGTGAAGATACGGGAGTTGCATATCGGGTCCTTGTCAGACGCCATGTAAGGATATCATTACGGGTCGTGGACGGATTCAGAAGCTGAAGATGCTTGATGAATTCATGGAAGACCTCCGCATCCGACTGCGTCCACAGCGGATTTGATGTGGAAAATGATCCTGTCAGATAAACGACATGCCCGCCGTATTTCCGCTCGCCGACAAGGTTCGTGTGTTCGATCATGTTCTGAAAAGGCGCGTTGATTGCAATCGGGCGGGAAAAGCAGCCGTTGAGCTGCGTCTTGGTGAGCAGAAGGAGGCACATGTTGGCCCTGTAGGTGACATCCATCATGGAGTCCCGGTAGTCGGTCGGCATGGGCAGGTCATGTGTGATATGCGCAAAATTGCGGCAGGATGCCGAATACAGGACGTAATCCGTTTCGAGGACCAGTGTCGTGCAGTCGGCAAGTACGCAGGATATCTGAAACCTCGGACTTGCGAAAGCCCCGGCGGACATGCCTGTGAGGGAAATCGTCCTGTCGGAGGCCTGCATCTGGGAAATATCCATTGCCGTGTAGCCATAGTGGATTATTCCGCCCCGGTCCGTGACTTCCTGAACCAGCGCGCTGACCAGGGAATGGAATCCGTTGCCGAGGTATCCGAGCTTCTTGCGGCCGACACGTCCGTACCAATACGAATCAAACCATCCCAGCTCATCCTGCAGGCCCAATTCCTTGAGAAGTGCAAGCATATTGCGGTCGCTCTTTCGGATATGATGCGGAATCAGTTCAATATATTCATGCCCGAGGCGCATGGAAGACAGCATGCCGCCGGCCGTTGAATGCTGTTCAACAACCTGCACGTCAAAACCTTTGCGGGAAAGTTCCCAGGCACAGACAAGACCGGACAACCCTGCGCCTATGACGCAGATGGAAGATTTAGAATCAGACATAATTACTCCTTGACGGTAATGCGCTTGGCTTCCATGTAATAGCGCTTCTCAACAGCTTCGCCCATCGAAAAAGTCTTCCTCGGGAAAACACCTTCCCGGGAAATCGTCTCGAAGAAACTGTCTTTTGAAATTGCGGGAAGCAGAAAACCCAGGTTCCCGGCGGCCGCCAGCGTACGTACGGCTTCTTCGCCGTGGATATAGTCCAGACGGACATGGGGACGGCCGGACAGAACGTGATCAAGCATATTCTGAAGCGAACCGACAGCAAGAGAATGCTTCGGTGCCGTTAATACCATAACAAAATTTCCGCGGCAGCTAATGACAGGAATAACCTGCGCATGCTCGCCAAACGAGGGCGTGTCCCTGCGCCATTCTTCCTCTGTAAAAAAGCGGAAGCCCTGATCGGTGAAATACGTGCCTGCGGCTGCATAGAAATCCTCGGCGGATAATCCGAAAGCAACCCGGTGGATCGGTTCGAACTCCAGCCCGGCATCGTGGATGTTAACAACCTCAACCAGTGAATAACGGGCGGGATGGGATGCTTTTTCATCTTCGGAAAGGCTCTCTTTGACAGAATCCCAGTGGGCTTTTGCCGTAGCGAGTGAGTGATTGCCGTCGCCGACAGCAAACAGAAAACCGTCAGCGGATGTTTTCAGCAGAGCGGACAGGGCCCGCAGCATTCTTCCGGAGACGGCTGAACCCGCTTCCGCGTAATATCCTGTGACGCGGCCTCCGTTCTGCATCAGATTAACGTTATAGACAGGAGATGTCCCCGAAGTCTTCAATTCATCAAAAGCGGGATCAATGACAAGGTGATCCGGATCGTTAATCAGCAGCATAATGTGCGGCAGTTCAACGAGCGCATTTCTCCTGATCCGGACACGCGGCGGAATACGGGAAAGGACAGTGCCTTCGGTGGCACGGATCCGGCAGCGGCTTCCGGGCGTGAAATCATACTGTTCAAGATCGACAGCCAGGATCAGTCCTTTGCGGGAAGCATGATACGGGGTTGCGCGGTCAAGTAAGATAAAGCCGGGAGGCAGCTCGGTAAGCGTCCCGTCCGACAGATATTTAGCTATGGATCGGTTGATGGATGCAATCTTTCTGTCAAGCCGGTCTGCTGGGAGGGACTCCAGATATACTTCCGGAAGAACCATATGGGCGGTTGAGGGCACGCCGGCTGTGATATCCTCAACACGGCTCCAGTATTCCGGTTCGGAAGTGAACTGGTCGCATGCGATGACCGGCCATTTGCTCTGATCAACATTCTTCTCCGGGATAAGAATCTCCGGCGCCATAACAGCCAGATCGGGATATACACCTGTACGCATTGAAAAGGCCCCCTTTACAGACAAAGAATGTAACCGACATTGTACCACAGAATGCAGGGGATAACCATATATCGAAAGAGACATAAATCCGCCGCCGCATCCCGGCGCCGCAAGCATTCCGCTGCAAAAAAAAGCGCATCCGATTGACGGACGCGCAAATATGTGCAAAAATGTAATTTGGCCTAAAGACATCTCTAATAAGCAAAAAATCACAAATACAAGATAGCACAAAAGCATTTTTATGTCAAGGGGGATCAATCATGACCGAAATAGCTGACCTGAGTGAACACGAGACTTTGCGGGCTTTGTCCGTATCTGATTCGCATGTTACTGATCTGCGTGTGTTGAATGAAGACATCAAGGGAAGCGGAACATATCTGACCGAGATGGGAATTCACGCCGTGCTTGCTGCCCGTCAGGGGGCTCTTGCCCGTCAGGCCCGGCTGCAGTGGTCGCTTTCCCTGACAGAGAAGATCCTCGCACGCGCTTCCGCATCGCCGTATTCGGAAGCGGATACGCTCCCGCAGATCATAAACGACTGGTTTGAAGTGATCCTGTACATCCAGAACCAGACGTCTGATTTTATTGCAGATGATGATATTCTTCGTGCAGTGGCTGATTATTATGATAATTACTGTAAGGGGGATTCGGACCTTCTCCGCGGCAAATGTGCCGACCGCATGATCCGGAATTTCCGTTGGAATCAGGACCTTGCACACGGGGCCGAATATCAGATCGGGGCAGAGGATCCGTTTGATGATGAAGAAGAACCAGCCGCGGAAGCGGAAGAGAAAAAAGAAGAACCGCCTCTACAGGTAACGGAACCGCTCCATGTCAATTCATTTGTTGTCCGGGAACCAGAAAGGGAACACAGGGAACTGTCATCCGGCGAATCATCCGGCGAAAGCAGACAAGCCGGCGCAGATACGGATGCACCGGCCGAAAAAATGCCTGCATCGCCGCATCCGAAGACGGAGCTCAGCCGTAAATACGAAGACACGGACGATGCCGCCCACGCACTTCTGGCTGTTTTTAAAAGGGAACTCGAGCATTATGTCGGAGAGGGCGGAACTTCCGTATCCGAACGTACCGCACGGACTATATTTGCGTCCGTGCAGTATACGGTCAATTTGGCAAAAGACAGCACCTTGCCGATGGATCAGCGCTTCCGTGACGGACAGAAAATGATTCTTACTCTGACAAAAGAAGCAAAACAGTACTTTGACTCGATTGCTGAAATGCAGATACAGCTTCCTCTCGATACATATTACGGCACGCTTTACCGTGAGATTCCGAACTTTTTCCGTCTGTACGATCCTCAGTATGCGGCGCAGGAAGCTCCGTCTCTCATGGATTATCCGCTTGCAGTTGAGCTGGATGATGATAAATTGGGCATCGTCTATATGCATGAATATCTGCGCAGCCTCCTGTTTGAAAGCGAATATACAAACCGCATATCGGAGGAACTTATCAGCGAATTGATTCTGGCCTACAGCCGAAAATATGATATGGATATCACGCCGGTACCTGTGAACTTTTTCGAAATCCTGATGGGACAGGCTTTTTCTGCCGCCCTGATCCTGGATGCGGACGGAAAAAATCCGTCAGCGGTATGGGGTACAGCGGACAGCAAGCCGCAGTCATCAGACTGGATACGCCCCGTGGAGGCATATGGACAGGCTCTTGCGATACTTGCCGCCAAGTCCTTTTCTGAGAGAAGAGAGCAGCTCGCGCGTATATGCGATGAAGTATGCAGGTTCCCCGGGACCTCAGATCAGGACGCCGTCGAATATGCACACATTTATGCAGATCGATGGATTGACCTCATGGAAGGCGCTGTTGAAAATGAAAACACGGATAATCTGATCCTGTTTCCTCTGCAGAAAGAAGCAGCCGTGCCCGACGGCCGGCCCAGCTATATAGCACAGGGTGAACCGATGAACGATGACGACTATACGGAGCTTGTAGAGAAGCTTGGATCTGCTGCAGATGTCAATGAGCAGAACGAGCTGATCCGTACAAATGTCCACAGCAGGAAAGATCTGCTTGATATCCTGAACGAAGACTTCTGGATGCCCGGCGAAAAAGAGAGCTTTATTGCGACCTTCAGTCCGGAGGAGCAGGCCCTGTTAAAGAAAGAAGCCGAGTCCGACGGGCCGCAGCTCGGGTTCTAATTAATAGAGTGCAGGGCTGCAGCTCCGATTTTTATGATTGACCAGACGCGCTTCTGCGAGGGTAGGAGTTATAGGAATGAAGGCTTGTGCCTATGATTATAAAAGAAGGATCTCTGCATGGAATAATAGGCACATTTTATTTGTTTTGGATGCTTCCCGGATACCGCTGAAATGCGGCTCACATCCCTAAAGATCAGTTTTATGAAATTCTAGCGTGAACTTGCATTTGAGACGCAAAAATGCCGGAGTTTTTTCTCCTGATGAAAAAGCCCCGGCATTGCTGTATTTGTAACACTGTTACAACAAGGAATTGATCAACGAAATCCGATTGACGTGCATGGGAGCATGTGTCTTATTGATAAATTGAAGAATAAATAAAAATCATCAAAAGACAAATGAATCAAATGTTGAGGAAAAATGCGTATAATTTTTCAATTAAAATTTGACCTCTTTGTGCAAATGATCCAGACATGGGACAACATATAAAATACGATTGTGCAAGGATCATCCTAGAATGAAAAATTAACACTGTACCTTGAAAATTGAAAATAGGGAAAATAGTCTCGATAAGTTCTGCATAAGAGCAAGCGTCTGTGGTTAGATAAGCATGGTTGCTATCTGCGGAAGGAGGCGACATGTATCGTAACCGCCGACACTTGGATTGCTCGGATCGAATCGCTATTGAGACAGGTCTATACCAGGGGCTAAGTTTCAAACAAATAGCCAAAAAGCTAGCAAGACATCCCTCAACGATTGCACATGAAGTCAGGACAAATCGCACGTTCATTCAAGGGAAAATTACTCTCGGAAGGGACTGCCTGGAATCCAGACGATGTGCAGTAAGGAATCTTTGCCCGGAACCCAATTGCCGAAAGATTTGCCGAACCTGTATACAACAGGACTGCCGAATATTTTGCAGCCGGTACCAACAGGTGAGGTGTCTAAAAATCGAAGAGGTCCCATATACTTGCAATACGTGTACGGACAAGCGGCTTTGTACGAAGCCTCGATATCTGTACAGCGCGAAGTTCGCGGATGCTGCCTACATCCGACGGCGGTCCGAATCCAGAACAGGAATTCGTCTGAAAGGAAAAGAGCTGGAAGAAATGGACAGATTGATCACTCGCCTGGTGAAAAAGGGGCAGCCTCTGAGTCACATTCACGCCGAACATAAGGAAGAGCTTCCCGTCTCACTTCGCTCCCTATATAACTACATCGATGGGGGCAAACTGACGATAAAGAATCCTAGAATGAAAAATTAACACTGTACCTTGAAAATTGAAGATATGAAGCTAAAGGTTGTTGACAATATTTTATCATCAGAACTATGATGATATTTGATAATAAATAAAAAATAGATAATAAAGAATATAGAAAATATTTCAAAATGAGCTTTCAGAAATGAAGCAAATGTCTAAACTATAAAGAATGATATATTGACAGCATCATTGTGTTAATGACAGTTTTTTGAATTTATAGTGATGGTGCAGAAGGTAAAGGTGGGCCAATGTCTGATATAACATCTCCCAAGCCTCTGGCGGCACATATTCGTGAGGATGGCGGAGTCCAAACCATTCTTGAGCACCTTACCGGAACAGCAAAAAAAGCTCAGCAATTCGGGAATGACTTTGGAAATGGGGACTTCGCCTACGCATGTGGAATCACACATGATATTGGTAAATTTTCGCGTGAATTTCAGAAAAGAATTTGGGAAGCGGGACCGAAAGTGGATCATTCTACGGCGGGTGCCATTGAAATTAATAAAGGGCTTAAAGATATGGGATTGTTACTTGCATATTGTGTTGCAGGTCATCATACAGGGCTGCCTGATGGTGGCAGCAAGATTGACACTTGTGACGAATCAACGCTTTATGGAAGAATCAAGCGAAAAGTTCCACTCTATGGCGATTTTATTCGAGATGTAAACCCCGAATGTATTTCTATTCCGTCACGGCCTAATTTGATTCCAATACAAAAAGTCGGTTTTTCATTGTCCTTCTATATACGGATGATCTTTTCCTGCCTAGTGGATGCAGATTATCTTGATACGGAAGAGTTTATGCATAACGGAAAAATTACGCGCAATCAGGGAACTGCAATTGAGTTACTGATTGACAAACTGAATGCCAAGCTGTCCCGTTTTGGAGCACCCACAAGGGAAATTAATATTAAGAGAAATGAAATCCTTTCAAGGTGCGTGAATATGTCGGCCAATGAGAAGGGACTCTATACATTAACAGTCCCTACAGGCGGAGGGAAGACGATTTCGTCTATAGCGTTTGCGCTGAATCATGCAAGGAAGAACAAAATGAATCGAGTAATCTACGCCATCCCGTATACTTCTATTATTGAACAAAATGCCGGAGAATTTAAAAAGATATTTGGTGAAGAAAATGTACTTGAGCACCACTCTGGCTTTGAATACACTGATTCGGATGAAATATCAGATGAAATTATTCAACTAAAACTAGCGACGGAAAATTGGAATGCCCCTATTGTGGTTACTACAAACGTGCAGTTTTTCGAATCGTTGTTTTCCAACAAGCCTTCAAAGTGCCGAAAACTTCATAATATAGCGAATAGCGTAGTTATTTTTGATGAAGCGCAAATGATACCAATTCAATATTTAAGCGCTTGCCTCAGATGCATAACCGAACTTGTAGCGAATTATGGCTGTACAGTCGTTCTGTGTAGCGCAACACAGCCGGCACTGGGGGATCAGTTCCCTCGTGAGATTAAGAGTCGGGAAATTTGCGAACATATTGATGAAATGTATTCTTTTTTTAGAAGAACGCAAATTAAAAATTTGGGGATTCTATCAGACGAGGAACTTGCAAATAGAATTAATAATGAAAAGCAGATTTTGTGTATTACAAGTACCAGAAAGCATGCACAAAATTTATTTGAAAGTATACAGGAAGACGGTTCTTTTCATCTTTCTACTCTGATGCATCCAGCACACAGGAAAGCTGTAATAAAAGAGATTAAGATGCGACTTAAGGACGGGCTTCCCTGTCGGGTGGTATCTACTAGCTTAATCGAAGCAGGTGTAGACGTTGATTTTCCTGTGGTATATCGCTCTGTCGCAGGGTTAGATTCAATTATTCAGGCTGCTGGAAGGTGTAATAGGGAAGGACATCGGCCTTTAGATGAGAGTTTTCTTTATATATTTGAACCTGATGAAAAGTACAGGAATCATATGCCGGCAGTATTGAAGAGACCAATCGATATTACGCATTCAATTGAAAGGTTGTATGCCGATATTTCCAGTCCGGAGGCTATTTCCGAATATTTTTTGCAGCAGTATAAATTTACCGGTGATGGCCTTGATGCAAAGCATATCGTCAGTCAAATGGAGGATGGTGTTCTTCATGGAATGAGCTTTCCATTTTCTCAAGTTGCAAAACAGTTTAAATTTATCGAAAGTGACACATATTCTGTTGTAATACCAAATACTGACGAATCTAAAGAACTGACAGAACGGCTTTTGGTGGGAGAGAGCGCCGGGGAACTCTTAAAGAAACTTCAAATGTACACAGTTAATTTATATGAAAAAGATTATAAATCGCTCTGCGGGATTGGGGCATTAGTAAAGCTGCAGAATGGAACTGACGATGACGGCATTGCGATATTGTCAGATCTATCCAGATATCATAAAAAAATGGGCCTGATTTGTCTTGAAAATGGAGGCGAGGCGATTTTTTGGTGATTTGAAAACAAAAGACTACCCCAACTGGAGCAGTCTTTTGTTGTAACCAAACTTTAAATCACAGTATTTCAATCCACAGAGTATAACCTCTGACATAGAGTGATTATACATGAAATTTCTATTGACATCCAGAGAAATAGAGATATGATTAAACTGTAAATAACAGTGAAGAAAGGAAGCAATTAATTTATGGGTTTTGGAGTGCGTTTAGAAATCTGGGGCGATTATGCTTTGTTCTGCCGCCCGGAAATGAAAGTAGAGCGTGTTAGCTATGACGTTATCACAGCGTCTGCTGCCAGAGGGATACTTGAAGCAATATATTACAAACCGGAGTTTAGATGGATTATCGATAAAATCTATGTCTGCAATCCAATCCAATTTTCGAATATTCGAAGAAATGAAATCAAAGCAAAAGTGAATGCGAGAAATATTCGGACAGCTATGACGACGGGCGGCATTGTTTCGCCTATCTATGCATCCGAAGAAATTCAGCAGAGAGCGTCCATGGTTCTGAAAAATGTAAGGTATATAATTGATGCGCACTTTGAACTGACTAACAAGGGGGGGATCGAAGATACAAAGGAAAAGCATTACAATATTGCGCTGCGCCGTATCAGGAACGGTCAGTATTTTCATCAGCCATATTTCGGTTGCCGGGAATTTCCAGTTTCATTTCGTCTTTTCGAAGATGAGAATGTCACAACAGCCTATTCAGGTGTGCAGGATTTAGGATACATGCTATATGACATGAACTATACGGATTTAGAAGACATAAGACCAATGTTCTTCAGGGCGTGCATGTCAGACGGCGTCATTGATTTACATGATTGCGGGGTGGTTCAGTGATACTGCAATCTTTGACAGATTATTACGAGATTCTTAACAGATCGGGTGTTATATCAAAGCCGGGTTATTCAAAAGTAAATGTGTCCTTTGCTTTGAATATATCCGATTCGGGCAATTTACTGAGCATTCGGTCATTGAAAAATTCGGCAATTAGAGGAAAGAAAACGGTTGAAGTCCCTCAATCAATGCAGATGCCGGAACAGGTTAAAAAGACTGTTAATATTCAGTCGAATTTTCTGTGCGATAATGCAACTTATATTTTGGGACTTGACTCGAAAGGAAATCCGGAGAGAGCAAAGCAATGCTTTGATGCCGCAAAGAAACTCCATCTTGATCTCCTTGGGTGCGTTGACTGTGTTGAAGCGCGTGCCGTTGTAGCGTTCTTCAATAAATGGAATCCAGAACAATTGGACGAAAATGCAATGATCGCAGAGTGGCGGGATCAGTTATCCGCAGGCGTCAATATCGTCTTCCTAATAGAAGGTTATGGTTATCTGCATGAATGCAGGGAAGTATTGTCAGTCTGGGATGACATGAACATCAGAAAGGATAATTCCAACAGTATGCAGTGCCTGGTTACAGGAAAACAGCAGCCGATTGCCCGACTTCACGCAAGCATAAAGGGGATTACAGGCGCGCAGGCGATGGGCGTTTCTCTTGTTTCTTTCAATGACTCATCAGACTGGTCATATGGTAAAGACAAACTTCAGGGACTAAATGCCCCGGTAAGCGAGTATGCCGCATTTGCCTACACAACAGCCTTGAATTATCTGCTTGCCGATACAAACCGGCGGTGCACAATCGGCGATACAACGGTTGTTTACTGGGCTGAAAGTGATAAGCCGATATATCGAGATATGTTTGGATTCGCGATCGATCCAATAAATGAAACAAATGTTGATACAAGTGTCATGGAGGAAAATGAATCCGCATCGGCTCTTGTTAATAGCATTTTTTATAAGATTGTCAACGGATTGCCACTTGCTGACATAGAAGATGTCTTTGATAAAAATACGAAATTCTATATTTTAGGTCTTTCTCCAAACGCAGGAAGACTGGCCGTGAGATTTTTTCTCAGAGATAGTTTTGGCGTTTTCATCGAGAATATTGCAGAGCACTATAGAAATCTCGAAATTGAAAAGGCCCCGTTTGAACCGCATTTGCTGCCAGTATGGAAACTGAT
>Ga0183100_1000369_pt1 | contig 41224 bp, 42 predicted proteins | sample Biomet2_FD_127789 | JGI IMG/M metagenome (GOLD analysis project Ga0183100, IMG submission 127789) | Microbial communities from bioreactor (seeded with anoxic lake sediment) at LBNL, California, USA - Biofuel metagenome 2 | ecosystem: Engineered > Bioreactor > Anaerobic > Unclassified ... | reverse complement strand
CGGCCGTGGGAGGCGAGGAGGCGCGCGCCTCCAGCGCGGACAGCGGGCCGGATGCGGGGTGAGCGCGCCCCCCCGCAGCATTCTTACTCTTTCGTCACGTTGAACAATCGACCGCGCACGATGGCGCTACGGCCGAATTTCGAACGGATGGCGTCGAGGGCGGTATCGATTTTATCGGCGCGCAAGGGCGCTGGCGCATCAAGAAGGGAAAGTTGGTGCGGAGTTTCGCCAAAGTGGGAAATGCCGAGGCCGATGAGGCGCAGGGGACGGGGAAGGGGTTCGGCGTCGAGCAGCGCGGTTGCGGTGGCGAAGAGCACGGCATCGCTGTCGGTTGGACTTGGCAGGGTCCGGCTGCGGGTGATCTGGCGAAAATCGTTGAACTTGAGTTTGAGGGTGATGGTGCGTCCACAGAGTTTTTCCTGGCGCAGCTCACGCCCGACGCGTTCGGCTTGGTGCAGCAGCCAGGCGGCGAGCCGGTCCCGGTCGGCGGTATCGGCCTCGAAGGTGTTTTCGGCGCTGATGGATTTGGTTTCGCGGTCGGGGTTCACGATGGCGCTGCCCCGGCCCTGGGCTTTTTCGTAGAGGTCCAGGCCCCATTTGCCGCAATGGCGGGCGAAAAAATCCGGTGGGTAGGCCAGGACATCGCCAACGCAATGGATGCCCAGGCGGGCCAGGGTGATTTGTCCGCGTTTGCCGACGCCGGGGATTTTGCCGATGGGTAGGTCCGCAAGGAAAAGGGCCACATCTTCGTCTCTGACCAGGGTCAGGCCGTCGGGCTTTTCATAATCCGAGGCGATTTTGGCAAGGAATTTAACAGGTGCGATGCCGACGGAGCAGGAGAGTCCCGTGGCCTGCCGGATCGCTTCCTTGAGTCGTCGGCCGAGGGCTTCGGGAGGGCCGAACAACGTTTCGGTGCCGGTAATGTCCACGTAGGCCTCATCAATGGAGGCCTGTTCGACGAGTGGGGAAAAATTGGCCAGGGTGGCCATGACCTGGTGGGAAACCTCACTATAGCGCCGCCGGTTGCCGTCGAGGAAAACGCCGTGCGGGCAACGGCGTTTGGCTTCGGCCACGGGCATGGCGGAATGGACGCCGAATTTTCGGGCCTCATAGGAAGCGGCGGAGACGACGCCGCGAAGATCGCGACCGATGATGACGGGTTTCCCGGCAAGCGTCGGGTCGTCGTGCTGCTCCACGGACGCGAAGAAGGCGTCCATGTCAACGTGGAGGATGCGCGCCATGGGCTGTCATGCGATGGGGCTGGAGAAAAGGCAAGGGGCGCGTCGGAAACGGCGTTCCGCTCGCGCCCCGCATGGCTCGGGAGTGTGCGCTAGACCCAGATATCGATCTTGGTGCCGAGGCCCTGGGCCCCCAGGACCTTTGTCTGAAAACCATAGTCGGGGTTGATCCGACCGGTTGTCGTGTCGGTATTGAGGCGTGACATGGTGCTGTCGACCACTTGGCCGCCGAGGGCCTGCTTTTGGGTCGAGGGCATCGCCAGGGCAAGGCTTGACCCGCTGATTGCGTCCATACGGCCTCCTCGGGATAAAATACTGCCTTTCTCCGACACCTATCGGTCATGGGGATGGCATACTTTAGGGCTGCGCCGTTGGACAATGCCGCAATTATTTTGCTATGCCGGCCATGCTGATCCCGGTTGCTTTTTTAGGAGGTTGTCATGGCCGTTGCGAACTGTCCCTTTCACGGGCTTGATGCTGAGGATCTTTCCTGCTCCATGCGTGAACACATCACCCATTCCCTTGGCAAGTTTTGCAATGAAGCGGGGAATCGGGATGTGGCCACAGCGCTTTCCATGACCCTTCGCGACCGGCTCGTGGACAAGATGCTCCAGACCCGGGACCGCTTCCGGGAGGCCCGGGCCAAGCGCATGTACTATCTGTCCATCGAGTACCTGCTGGGCCGGTGTCTGGGGAATAACCTCTATAATATGAATATCGACGCCGTCTGCCGCACCTTTTTGCAGGAGTGGGGCTACGATCTGGAGGAGATCCGCGAGTTCGAGCGCGATCCGGCCCTCGGCAACGGCGGCCTTGGCCGTTTGGCCGCCTGCTTCCTCGATTCCCTGGCCACGCTCGACATGCCCGGCTGCGGCTATGGCATCCACTATGAATTTGGGCTGTTCAAGCAGTCTTTTGAAAATGACCGTCAGGTGGAGCGTCCGGATTACTGGCTGGCCGAGGGCATGCCGCTGCAACTGGAGCGCCGCGATCAGGCCGTCATTGTCCCGGTGTATGGCCGGGTGGAGAACCATCAGGCCCCGGACGGCAGTTATCTGCCGTTGTGGGTGGACTGGCAGGATCTGATGGGCGTGCCCTATGATATCCCGATTGTGGGCTATGGCGCGAAGACCGTGAATTATCTGCGTCTGTTCGCTGCCCGGGCCACGGATAATTTCGATATGAAGATCTTTGACCAGGGCGATTACCTCAAGGCCATCCATCAAAAGGTCTATTCCGAACTGATTTCCAAGATCCTTTACCCGAGCGAATCCATTTCCTTTGGCCGGGAATTGCGGCTGGTGCAGGAATATTTCCTGGTCTTTTGTTCCCTGCGCGACATCACCCGGCGTTTCCTCAAGCAGAACCGCAATATCGAGGAACTGCCCGATTACGTGGCCATTCAGCTCAATGACACCCATCCGGCCCTGGCCGTGGTCGAACTGATGCGTATTTTGGTCGATGAACGACGGGTGCCCTGGGATCGTTCCTGGAACATCACCACCCGCGCTCTGGCCTATACCAACCATACGCTGATGCCCGAAGCCCTGGAGCGGTGGCCGGTTTCGCTTTTGGAAAAGGTGCTGCCGCGCCATCTTCAGATCATCTACGAGATCAACCGGCGCTTTTTGGATCAGGTCCGGCTTTCCGCTCCGGAGGATACGGCCCGGCTGCAACGCCTGTCGCTTATTGATGAAAGCGACGGCAAGCAGGTGCGCATGGCCAATCTGGCCGTGCTCGGCTCCCATTCGGTCAACGGCGTCTCCAAGCTGCATTCCGAGTTGGTCAAAAAAGTGCTGTTCCCGGATTACGCCGCGTTATGGCCGGGGAAATTCAATAACAAGACCAACGGGATAACGCCAAGGCGCTGGCTGTATAAAGCCAACCCGGGCTTGGCGGCGCTTATCACCGAGGCCCTTGGCGACGACCGATGGGTGACCGATCTCGACCAATTGCAAAATCTTGTCCCCCTGGCCGAGGATGCGGCCTTTCAGGAAAAGTTCATGGCGGTCAAACGCGCCAATAAGGAGCGTCTGGCCGGATACGTGGCCAAGACTATCGGTGTGGTCGTTTCGCCGGACGCCATTTTCGACATGCAGGCCAAACGCATCCACGAGTATAAGCGGCAATTGTTAAACGCCATGCACATCATTCACGATTACCTGCGCATCACCGAGGACGGCTACGTCCCGCCCGCGCCGCGGGTATACGTCTTTGCCGGCAAGGCCGCGCCGGGCTATTTCGAGGCCAAGGAGATCATTCACCTGTTGTTGCGGCTGGCCCGGGTCATCAATGCCGACAAGGTGGCCTCGCCGCATATCAAGGTGGTCTTCACCGCCGATTACCGGGTGTCGCTGGCCGAAAAACTCATTCCGGCCGCCGATGTGAGCGAACAGATTTCCACGGCCGGCACCGAGGCATCGGGCACCGGCAACATGAAATTTTCGCTGAACGGGGCGTTGACGGTAGGGACGCTTGATGGGGCCAATATCGAGATTCGGGAGCACGTCGGGGAAGAGAATTTTTATCTTTTTGGCCTGACCACGCCGGATGTGGAACGCCAGTTGCGGGAAGACCGCTACGATCCGTGGGAGTATTACGGCAAACATCCGGAGATCCGTCGGGTGCTGGACGCGCTTTCTGCCGGGCGTTTTGCGCCGGAAGAGCCGACCGTGTTTCATTGGATTTTTGAAAAGCTCCTGGCCAAGGGAGAGCGCTACATGCATCTGGCCGATTTTATGCCCTATATCGAAGCGCACGAACGTATCGGCATGGAGTATGCCCGCCCGGCGATCTGGGCTAAAAAGGCCATCCTCAATACCGCCCGGATGGGGTATTTCTCTTCGGATCGCACCATCCGGGAGTATGCCCGGGACATCTGGGGGATAAAGGCGGTGCCGCCGCGCTCCATCGCCCAAAAGGCCTGAGCCGTTTGTGGCCGGGAAGGCTGTTTGCGGCGGCCGGCATTTCCTGTCCGCCGCCCCTACCGCGTTTTCGAAAAATAGCGTAGAGGGCCTTCCCACCCACGAAACAAAGGATCCTTCATGATTGGCATATCCAAGCTTTACTGCGGCGGTGTGGAACCCTCCGACGCCCTGCGTTATGGCCGCGATTCCGGGAAGCTCCCGTCGCATTTGCTGCAATTTTCCAAAGATAAAAAGCCCGTTGTGGTCTGGAACATGACCCGGCGGTGCAACCTCAAGTGCGTGCATTGCTACGCCAAGGCCGTGGATCCTGACGGCGTTGACGACATCGGCACCACCGAGGCTAAGACCATGATCGACGATCTGGCCGCCTACGGCGCGCCGGTTATGCTCTTTTCCGGTGGCGAACCGCTGGTGCGCAAGGATTTGACCGAGTTGGCCTCCCACGCCACCTCCCGGGGCATGCGAGCCGTCATTTCCACCAACGGCACGCTGATCACCCGCGAAAAGGCCCGGGAACTCAAATCGGTGGGCCTGTCCTATGTCGGTATTTCCCTGGACGGCGGCGAAGCGGTGCATGACCTCTTTCGCGGCGTGCCGGGCTCCTTTAAAAAAGCCTTGCAGGGTGTCGAGAACTGCCAGAAGGAAGGTCTCAAGGTCGGGCTGCGCTTTACCATCAACAAGCGCAACGCCAGCGAAGTGCCGCTGCTGTTCGACCTCCTGCGCGATCTCGAAGTGCCGCGCATCTGCTTTTACCATCTGGTCTATTCCGGCCGCGGTTCGGAATTGGTCAAGGAAGATCTCGATCATGCCGCCACCCGCAACGTGGTCAATCTGATTATGGACCACACGCGCCGGCTCTCCGATGCGGGCATACCCAAGGAAGTGCTGACCGTCGATAACCATGCCGATGGTCCGCTCGTCTACCTGCGTCTGCTGCGGGAAGACCCGGCCCGGGCGGCCCAGGTACTGGAACTGCTTTCCTATAACGAGGGCAATAACTCCGGCCGGGGCATCGGGTGCATTTCCTGGGATGGCAAGGTGCATGCCGACCAGTTCTGGCGCAACCACGTGTTCGGCAACGTCCGCGAGCGGCCGTTTTCCGAAATCTGGGACGATCCGTCCATTGAACTTTTGGCCAAGCTCAAGGACAAGAAGCGCTATCTGACCGGGCGTTGTGCCACCTGCCGTTATCTGTCGATTTGCGGCGGCAACTTCCGAGCGCGGGCCGAGGCTGTCTATGACGATGTCTGGGCGCCTGATCCGGCTTGCTACCTGACGGACGAGGAAATCCGACCCGAGTAGGCGGCGTCTGACGCAGCGCAAGGGACGGACAGGAAAGGCGGCATCCGAAAGGGTGTCGCTTTTGCTTTTTGTGGGAGTGGGGGAGATGAGAGTAGGGGGAGAGTGAGAGAAGGAGGGGAAGAGAAGACGGAGAGGAGCGGGGCGCTGCCCCGGACCCCGCTGGGGGAAATGATTTCCCCCAGACCCCCTCTTCGGGGGAACGGAAGACGCCCATGGCGTGACAGCCGCAACAAAGACACGGCGTCTTCGGAAAAACGTCAGAAAAGAGAGCAAAAGACAAGAAGGTCCACCGACGGCGTCGTGGAGTTGCTATGAAGCAAAAAATCTGCCGTCGGCGGAGACGAAGGCCGGAACGAGCCGGCCGGGGGGCCTAGTGTGGAGCAGGGTAGGCGCGGCGACCGGCGCCAATGTGTTCGAGGGCTTCTTCGGCCCGGCGGCGCATACGGAACAGGGCCCGCATACACGTAAAGTCATTTTCACCAGCAATGGCCGAAAGAGCTTCGACGGCCATGGCCAACTGGGCTTGGACGTCCAGGGGCCTGCCCGCCTCGATTTCCACTCTTGTGGCTTCCTTGGCTTGCGTTTTCACTGCAACGGTCGCGCTCATGACTCTTCTCCCGAGGTTACCGCCTTTGACGGCGTGTTTGCGGCGGCTTCATACTCCCCCGGCCACCCCCTGTAAAGGGTCACCCACGGTTGACCGGAAATAGGAAATAGGAATAGTATGGCAAGTAAGCGACGCCGCCTGCTTGAGAATGGGTGGCCGCGAGGGGGAGAGCCGTGGGCAGGTTACCCTTGGATACCCTGGAACCCGGCATGAAGCTGGCGTCCGATCTTATGGGCCCCGATGGCAAAATGCTTTTGCCAAAGGGGTTGGTGCTGGCTGAGCACCACCTGGAGAGCCTGCGCAAGCGGGGCGTGGCCCAGGCCGACGTGACGGACGGCGACGAGCCCGAGGCGATCGAGATCTCTCCGGAATTGCTTGAAAAAAGTACGGGATTTGTCTCCAGGCGTTTCGTGGCCAGTGATAGCGCCCATCCGGTTATTGCCGTTCTGTATCAGATTGCCGTGCTGCACGTGGCCCGGATGCTGGCCGAGGGTGGATCGCTGCCGCCCGAGGTCTTGCCGAGTCCCAACGCAGAGTCCATGAATGACCTGTTTTTCCGGGAGGAAGGCAGTGTCTCCGATTTGGTGGACAGCGAAGTCAAACTGGCCTCCTTCCCCGATATTTATTTCAAGATCCGCCAAGTGCTCGATTCGCCGGTCAGCACCTCGGCGCAGGTGGCCGACGTCATCAGCAAGGACACCAGTCTGGCGGCCAAGCTTTTAAAGTTGGTCAACAGCCCTTTTTACGGTCTGCCCCACCGTATCGATTCCATCTCTCGCGCCGTCATGGTCATTGGCGGTCAGGAAATTTCCACCCTGGCGCTCGGCATTTCGGCCATGAATGCCTTCAAGGATATTCCGCCGGAACTGATCAATATGCGGACCTTTTGGCAGCATTCCGTGGCGGTGGGCGTTTTTGCCCGCCTTCTGGGGGCGGCCATGGGGCAGGGCGGGGCCGAACGGTTGTTCGTCTCCGGCATCCTGCACGATATCGGTCGCCTGATCCTCTTTAAAAAAATGCCCCATGCGGCAGTCGAAGCCATCTATTATTCCCGGTCCAACCAGACGCCCCTGCATCTGGCGGAGGATGACGTCATGGGGTTTGCGCATCCGCTGATCGGCGGCTTGCTGCTCCGGGCCTGGAAATTCCCCGAAGCCCTGATCGCCAACGTGGCCTGTCACCACAAGCCCTCCAGTTGCCACGACAACGTCGAACCGGCTATTGTGCATGTGGCCGACATCATGGCCGTGGCCATGGGTGTGACGCCTCCGGCTTCCAGTCTGATCCCCCTCCTGAACCCCAGAGCCTGGGATTCGCTTGGGCTGGCTCCCGAGCGGTTGCCCGAACTCCTTGCCGTCGGGATGGGCCAGATCGACGACATCGTCAGCGCCTTTTTCCCCGTCCGCAAAAGTTGACCTTAACTCCAGAAAGCGAGGTTTCTTCCGTGTGCATTGGTGAGTTTCATCGTGGCCGTCGGTTACGTCGTACGGAATTTATACGGGACATGGTCCGGGAAACCGAACTGCGTCCGGCGGATCTCATTCAGGGCTACTTCGTCATGGAAACGTCGGATACGGAGTACGAAAAGCCTATTCCCTCCCTGCCCGGCCAATACCAGTTGTCCGTGGACAAGCTGGTGGCCCGCGTCGGCGTGGCCATGGGCAAAGGCCTGCGTTCGGTGATCCTGTTCGGGTTGCCGGCGACCAAGGATCCGGTCGGCTCCGGAGCCTATGCCACGAACGGCATTGTGCAACAGGCCGTCGCCCGTCTGAAGAAAGCCTATCCGAATCTGGTTGTCGTCACCGACGTCTGTCTGTGCGAATACACCAGCCATGGCCATTGCGGCCTGCTTAGCGCCGATGGCGAGGTGCAAAACGACCCCACGTTGGAGCTTCTGGCCAAAACGGCCGTGAGCCATGCCCGGGCCGGCGCGGATATCATCGCCCCTTCGGACATGATGGATGGACGCGTCGGGGCCATCCGGGCCGCCCTCGACGAGGCCGGCTTTACCCATATTCCGATCATGGCCTATGCCGTCAAATACGCGTCCGCTTTCTACGGACCGTTTCGCGAAGCCGCGGGCAGCACGCCGGCCTTTGGCGACCGTCGGGGCTATCAGATGGACCCGGCCAATAGCCGGGAGGCGCTTCGCGAGGCTGCGGCCGATTTGTCCGAGGGCGCGGATATCCTCATGGTCAAGCCGGCCATGCCGTATCTCGACGTCCTGCGGCTGGTCCGGGACAATTTCGATACTCCCGTCGCCGCCTATCAGGTGAGCGGCGAATACGCCATGCTGATGGCCGCCATTGAAAATGGCTGGCTCGATCGCAAACGGACGATTCTGGAATCCCTGACCGGCATCAAACGGGCCGGGGCGGATATGATTATCACGTACTTCGCTGAAGAAGTGCTGGACTGGCTCTAAGCTTCCGACGCATGGCGGCGGTTCCGACGGCCTTGGGCCGGCTGCGTTCCGCCGCCATGCGCGTTCCGACTTGCCACCTTCCCGCCAACCAGTATAGCAACCGGACCATCACGGGGCGTCAGCCGCGTGTGAAATCTTTTCAAGGAGGGGACCGGCGGGGCGCTCTCCCCGGTCCGTGACGTCATATGCAACATCCCCACGCCCACGCCCACGGCAGCGGACATCCAATGGGCCACCCCCAGACCTCCAGCCCGGCCGGCGCGCCGCCGCTGCGTCTTATCGCCTGGGAAGTGACCCGGGCCTGCAATCTGGCCTGCAAACACTGCCGGGCCGAAGCCTGTCTCGACCCCTGGCCCGGCGAGTTCGATACGAAAGACGCCAAGGCCTTGATCGACACCTTCCCGGAGACGGGCAATCCCATCATTATTTTTACCGGCGGGGAACCGCTGTTGCGTCCGGATATCTTTGATCTGGTGCGGCATGCCGGGGGCAAGGGCCTGCGCTGCGTCATGGCCCCCAACGGCACGTTGATCACGCCGGAAAACGCCCGCGAGATCAAGGCATCGGGCATTGCCCGGTGCTCCATCTCCATCGACGCGCCGAACGCCGCCGACCACGATGCCTTCCGGGGCGTGCCCGGAGCCTTCGAGGGGGCCTTGCGGGGGATTGAGTACCTGAAGTCCGCCGGGATGGAATTTCAGATCAACACCACGGTCACCAAGCACAATATGGGCAACTTCAAGGAGATCTTCAAGCTGGCCGAAAAACTTGGCGCGGCTGCCTGGCATATCTTCCTGCTGGTGCCGACCGGCCGGGCGGCGCAACTCGGGGCCGAGATCATAACGGCCAAGGAATACGAGGAAGTGCTCAACTGGTTTTACGATTTCCGCAAGACCACGAACATGCACTTAAAAGCCACCTGCGCGCCGCATTATTACCGCATCATGCGGCAGCGGGCCAAGGCCGAGGGCGTGGCCGTCACCCCGGACACCTTCGGCATGGACGCCATGACGCGCGGTTGCCTGGGCGGCACAGGATTTTGTTTTATCTCGGCCATCGGGCAGGTGCAGCCGTGCGGTTATCTCGACCTCGACTGCGGCCAGGTGCGGGAAAAATCCTTTCCGGAAATCTGGCGGACTTCGCCGCAGTTTCTGCAATTCCGCAATAAGGCGGAATATGAGGGCAAGTGCGGCGTCTGTGAATACCATCGCGTCTGCGGCGGCTGCCGGGCCAGAGCCCAGACCATGTCCGGGAACTACATGGCCCCGGAACCGCTGTGCGAGTACACTCCGTCGCCCCGAAGCGGCGAGGACGGCCGCTAGACAATGTTTGGACGTTGCGCCGGGGACGGTAAGCCCCCGGCGCCGCAGACCGCTCTGAGCGCCTCTTTGTGCCTCGCGTTTTGTTCGATTGTCCTGTAACCGAAAGCCTCCCGATTCCGACGGTGGCAACGGAAAGGGCCGATGCCTTCCGTGCCGTTCCTTTCTCCGTGTCCAACCCTGCAATCTGCCCCTGTTGTGGGAGAATTCGTGTCGCGCCAACCCCATGAGGCCGCTTGGCGGCTTGGACCGGTTTCCGGTCGTATTGATCCGGACGTGTCCGTGCGCATCGACGTTTTACGCATTGTGCTTATCGGGCTGATCGTGTTGTGCCATGGCGGCCGTTTTGCCGGCGTGACCGTGCCATTTGCCAATCCGGTCGTGGAATTTGTGCTGACCCTGTTCAACCGGGGCTTTGACTGCGTGGCGGTGCCGCTTTTTTTTGGCATCTCGGGCTATTTGCTGCTGCGCAAGCTGGAGCTGTCCCCGGTGGCCTATGGCCGTCTGCTCAAAAAGAAATTCCTGGCTATTGGCGTGCCGTTGCTTTTTTTCAATGGTATCTGGATCGCCTGGATTTTCGTCATTGGCAGCATTCCCCTGTTTGGCTCCCGCTCGTTTTTGCTCCAGGCCGGCATTGTGAACAAATTGTTGGGCATTGGCATGCCGCCGCTCAATTATCCGCTGTGGTTCCTGCGGGATCTGTGCATCGTCTTCGTGCTCACTCCGATTTTTCTGGCCTGCTATCGGCGCATTCCGGTCACCGGGCTTGTGGCCTTGCTGCTGCTATGGATTTTTGAAGCCCCGACGAGCGAATACTCTGTCGCGGGATTTTCTTTCGCGTTTTACGCCGGGGGCTTTTTGGCCAGGCGGGAGACGAATCTGCGGGATACGGCCGGTTGGGATCGGTATGTCCTGCCGCTTTTCGCGATAGGCAGCGTGGTGGTCGGTCTGACGCCCTGGCTGGCGCTTGATCCGTACACGTTGGCGGCCTTTAAAAAGGCGTATCAGCTTGTCGGGGTGGCGGCTTTTTGGTGCGTGTCCCGGGCGGGCTGGATCAAGGGCAATGCCCTGATGCACCATATGGCCAGTTATAGCTTTTTTATCTTTCTGACCCATGAACCGACGGTGTCGCTTCTGCAGACATACCTGCTGCAATTCTGGCAACCGACGGGAACGGTGGGGCAGCTTGTCGCGTATTGCCTGCCGGGCGGCGTGGCCATTTTCGGGCTCTACGTTCTCGGACGGATTTTTTCCCGGATTGCGCCGCGCGTTTACGCCGTGCTGGCCGGCGCGCCGGTGAGCCGGGCGCCCAAAGTCTCTTCCTAACGCTCTTCCTGTCGAGGGGGTCTGGGGGGAATCATTCCCCCCAGCGGGGATCAGGGCAGCGCCCCGACAGATTTCTCCCCGCTCCCCCTCTTACTCTCTCCCCGTTTTGCCTACCCAACCACCACGTTGACCAGCTTGCCGGGCACGACGATCACCTTGCGCACGGTCTTGCCCTCAAGGTGCTTGATCACATTGGCTTCGGCCAGGGCCGCCTTTTCCACGGCGTCCTTGGAGGCGTCGCGGGCCACGCACAGCTTGCCGCGCAGTTTGCCGTTGACCTGGACCACGATCTCCACCTCATCGGTGACGAGGGCGGCCGGATCGTGGATCGGCCAGGGCTGCTTGAGCAGCAGCGAGTCATGCCCGGTCGCCTGCCATAATTCCTCGCAGATATGCGGGGCGATGGGCGAGAGCACCGTCAGCATGGTGGCGACGGCCGAGGACACGGCCTTGGCCCCCTTGGGCTCGGCCTTGAGCGCCTCGACGTTGGCGTAGAGAAAATTGGCCAATTCCATGACGGCGGCAATGGCCGTGTTGAACTGAAAACGATCCCGGATATCCGCACCGGCCTTGGCGGCCATGGCATGTTCCCGGCGGCGCAGTTCGGCGAAAAGCGGCGGCAGGGCGGGCATGCCGAGCGCCTCGGCCGGGGCGCAGGCCGCAACCGGCGTCAGCAGGCCCGCCAGTTCCTCGGTCACAAGCCGCCACAACCGGGCGAGGAAGCGCGACGCGCCCTCAATGCCCGTGTCGCTCCACTCCAGATCCTTTTCCGGCGGCGCGGCAAAAAGGGCAAACACGCGCACGGTATCGGCCCCGTATTTGTTGATCATGAGGTCCGGGTCGACCACATTGCCCTTGGACTTGCTCATTTTCGAGCCGTCCTTGATGACCATGCCCTGGGTCAGCAGGTTGGAAAAGGGCTCGTCAAAGTTCAGGTAGCCGCAGTCGCGCAGGGCTTTGACGAAAAAGCGCGAGTAGAGCAGGTGCAAAATGGCGTGTTCAATGCCGCCGATGTACTGATCGACCGGCAGCCAGTAGCCGACCTCTTCCGGGTTAAACGGCCGGTCGGTCTCGCGGGCCGAGGCGTACCGGGCGAAGTACCAGGACGATTCGAAAAAGGTGTCGAGAGTATCGGTTTCGCGCCGGGCCTTGCCGCCGCAGTGCGGGCAGGCCACATCGGTAAAGGACGGCGACACAGCCAGCGGCGAGCGGCCATCCGGCAACAAGGCCAGATCACGCGGCAGCTCCACGGGCAGATCCTTTTCCGGCACCGGCACGATGCCGCACTTCTCGCAGTAAATGACCGGAATCGGCGCGCCCCAGTAGCGCTGGCGCGAGATGTTCCAGTCGCGCAGGCGATAATTGATGCTCTTTTTGCCGCGTCCCGAGCCATCGAGCCAGTCGATGATTTTGGTCTTGGCCGCTTCATTTTGAAGGCCGGTAAATTCTCCGGAATTAACGAGCGTGCCGGGTTCGCTATAGGCGGCGTCCATGGCGGCCGGGTCGAGGGTCCGGTCTTCGGGGCTGATGACGATCTTGAGGGGCAGGTCGTACTTGCGGGCGAATTCGAAGTCGCGCTGATCGTGGGCCGGAACGGCCATGACCGCGCCGGTGCCGTAGCCCATGAGTACGAAGTTGGCCACATAAATGGGGATCGGCTGGCCGGTGGCCGGGTTGATGCAATAGGCTCCGGTAAAGACGCCTTCTTTTTCCAAATCGTCGGCCGTGCGCACGATGCGGTCCAGATTGCGCACCTTGTCCACGAAGGCCCGGACGGCGGGTTCCTGGGATTTGCCGGCGATCAGGGCCGGCACCAGGGGATGCTCGGCGGCGAGGCTCATGAAGGTGGCCCCGAAGAGCGTATCGGGGCGGGTGGTGAAGACCGTGATCGAGTCCGCGCCGGCGACCGGCTCGGCCAGGGAAAACGTCAGTTCCGCGCCGACCGATTTGCCGATCCAGTTGCGCTGCATGGTCAGGACGCGTTCGGGCCAGCCGCCGAGCTTGCCGAGATCGGCCAGCAGTTCCTCGGCATAGGCCGTGATGCGCAAAAACCACTGCTCCAGATCCTTTTGCACGACCGGCTGATCGCAACGCCAGCAGCAACCGTCGATGACCTGTTCGTTGGCCAGGACCGTGCCGCAGGTTTCACACCAGTTCTGGGGGGAATACTTGCGGTAGACGAGGCCCTTTTCCAGAAATTTGAGGAAAAAGCGTTGCTCGTGGACGTAGTAGTCCGGGTGGCAGGTGGCCAGTTCGCGCCGCCAGTCGTAGGAATAGCCCATGCGCTTGAGCTGGGCGCGCATGGTGTCGATGTTGGAGAGCGTCCAGGAAGCGGGATGGAGCTTATGCTTGATGGCCGCGTTTTCCGCCGGCATGCCGAAGGCGTCCCAGCCCATGGGGTGCAGGACGTTATAGCCTTCCATGCGTTTGAACCGGGCCACCACGTCGCCTATGGAGTAGTTGCGCACGTGCCCCATATGGATGCGTCCGGACGGGTAGGGGAACATTTCAAGGACATAGTATTTGGGTTGGCCGGGGGCGGCTTCGACGTGGAAGTGACCGCCTTGCTCCCAGATATCCTGCCATTTCCGTTCGACGTCCTCGGGCACGTATTTGCTCATGGGAAAACGCTCCTTGGCGAAAAGATGGATCTTATGCGGCAAAGTCCGGTTTGTTGCTGCCGGAATCTGATTCAGTCGGCTTTGTTCGAGCGGGGGGATAGACTTTCCCACACGAGGCGGGAGGCAGGCCAGGAGCGGCGATTTTTCGTTTCCGCCCGGTCCGGCCGCAGGCCCGAAAAAAGAGTCCCGTCCACGGCGGGAGCGCAAGGATCCTGCCGGGACGGGGTCGGGTGCGCGTGGGAGCCGGCGAGGCCATCGGCCGCCGCCTGTCGCCTTTGGGGCGCAGGCGCGGAAAAATCGGTGCGGACCGTTTCGATGTGCATCGACGAGGTTCCCGGCGCAGACAGTTTGTTACAGATCCTTTTGAATCTCGAACTCTCCGCTGTCAACGGCCTTGGCGATGGCGTCCAGAATGCCGTTTATGAAGTTGCGGGAGTTTTCATCGCCGTAGCGTTTGGACAACTCTATGGCTTCGTTTAAGGAAACGCGAAGCGGGATGTCGTTTCGGTGCAAAATTTCGCACAGGGCCAGTCGCAGAATGGTCAGCTCCACTTTGGCGATGCGGGAGAGCTTCCAGTTTTTGGAGAAGCGCACGATCAGCGCGTCGATCTCCTGTTGGTTCGACCAGACGCCCTGCACCAGCTCCCAGGCGAAGTCCTGTCCGGCATCGTCCTCACCTTCCTCCACGTCGTGGGGGCAGTGTTTGAAGACCCGGCGCAGGGAGCGCTCATCGGCGGCGGACTCGAAAATAAGACCGTAGAGGCATTCAAACGCCTGCTTACGGGCCTTGCGGCGGGAGATGGGTTTTTTGTCTTCGGATTCTGGCATGATACGTTTCGCGGTTGCCTGCATGACGATTAGAGTTGTTCCAAAACGCGCGCCATTTCCAACACGGCGGCGGCGGCTTCAACACCCTTGTTGCCGGCCTTGCTGCCGGCGCGTTCGATGGCCTGCTCCAGGGTATCGACGGTCAGTACGCCAAAGCCCACGGGCACATTCGTTTCGAGCATGACATGGGCCAGCCCCTTGGTGCATTCGCCGGCCACGAAATCAAAATGCGGCGTTGCGCCGCGAATGACCGCGCCAAGGCAGATGACGCCGTGGTATTTGCCCGAAGCGGCCAGCTTTTTGGCGGCCAGCGGGATCTCAAAGGCACCCGGCACGCGCACGAGGGTCAGGTCGCCCTCGTCGCCGCCGTGACGGGTCAGGTAGTCCACCGCGCCGGAAATCAGGCGTTCGGTGATGAAATCGTTAAAACGGCCGGCCACCAGCGCGAATTTGAGGCCCTTGGCGTTGAGTTGCCCCTCAATGGTGCTCACGTGCATCATGGCGTTTCTCCCGGACGGCGTTCCGCCCGTTTCCGATTGAATTAAAAAACGTCGTCCCCGTGCCTCAGCTGGCCGCCTTGTCCGGATCGGGCAGGTGCAGGATGTGCCCCATGCGGTCGCGTTTGGTGGTCAGATAGCAGGTGTTCTCGGCGCAGGGGCGGGTTTCTATGGCCACCCGTTCCACCACTTCGAGGCCGTAGCCTTCGAGGCCGACGATCTTTTTGGGATTATTGGTCATAAGGCGCATCTTGGACACGCCAAGCTCCACCAGAATCTGCGCGCCGGTGCCATATTCGCGCAGATCGGCCTTAAACCCCAGGCGCAAATTGGCTTCGACGGTGTCGAGGCCCTGTTCCTGCAAGGCGTAGGCCTTGATCTTGTTGGCCAGGCCGATGCCCCGGCCTTCCTGGCGCATATAGAGGATGACGCCCTTGCCCTCGTTTTCGATCATGCGCATGGCTTCATGCAGCTGGTTGCCGCAGTCGCAACGCAGCGAGGCGAAGACGTCGCCGGTCAGGCATTCGCTGTGCACGCGTACGAGGACCGGCTCGTCGGGTTTGATGTCGCCTTTGACCAGGGCGATGTGGGTTTTCTTGTCGCTCGAGGCCTCGAAGGCAACGGCGCGGAAGGTGCCAAAAGCTGTGGGCAGGCCGGCTTCGGCCACCTTGGTCACGGCGGTGTGGCCGAACTTCATGCGGTAGCGGATAAGATCGGCCACCGTGGCGATTTTGATATTGTGCTTTTCGGCAAAGTCCTTGAGGTCGGGCATGCGGGCCATGTTGCCGTCCTCGCGCATGACTTCGCAGATGACGGCGGCCGGCTTGAGCCCGGCCAGGCGGGCGAGATCCACGCTGCCTTCGGTCTGTCCGGCGCGGTCGAGAACGCCGCCGTCCTTGGCCCGCAACGGAAAGATGTGGCCAGGGGTGACGAGATCGTCAGGGCTGGCCCCATCGGCCACGGCCGCCAGAATGGTGGTGGCCCGGTCGAAGGCGGAGATGCCGGTGGAGACGCCGACCTTGGCTTCGATGGAGACGGTGAATCCCGTACCGAAGGGGGATTTGTTGTTTTCGGTCATCATGGGCAACCCGAGTTGGTCGACCAGATTGGGGGCCAGCGACAGGCAGATGAGCCCCCGGCCGTAGGTGGCCATGAAATTGATGATTTCGGGAGTGACCTTTTCGGCGGCAACGGTGAGGTCGCCTTCGTTTTCGCGGTCCTCGTCGTCAACGAGGATGATCATCCGTCCGGCGCGGATTTCCTCGATGGCTTCCTCGATGGGGCTGATGCGCATTGGGTGTACCTCGTTAGGGCCGGCCGTTTCTCCGGCTCTTTGGGGAAAGACCAAAGACCCGGCCAAACCGGGACAAAGGGGCAAATAATGTACGCGAGGGGTCTTGGCAAGGCAAGCGCGGTGGACGGCCTCGGAAACGGCCCCTCGGGCCGGCCGTTTCAGGCGGAAAGGACGCGGTGGACGAAGGCCGGGTCCATTTCCGTGGCCGCCACAATTTCCTGCTCGCTTTTGCCCTGATCGCGTAGCCGGCGGAAGACGGCTTCCATCGGTTCGGCCACTTCCAGAATATGGCCTTCCGGGTCCTTGACCCGGAAACAGCGTTGCCCCCAGGGCTGCGTCCGCATGGGGTGGATCGGCGCGGCATTCGGGGAAATGCGGTCCCAGGCGGCGTCCAATTCCTCGGTCTCGAAATAGAGTTCGAGGTTATCCCGGCCCATGGGGCCTTGCGGGGCGGCGTCCGTTTCACCGTAGACGTGTCGTCTGGCGGTGTCGGTGCGCCAGAGGCAAAAGCCCGGATAGACGACGTAGCCGTCCAGGATGAGCGACGGCGTCTGGTCGAGGGCGTTTTCGTAAAAGGCGCGGGCGCGCTCCATATCGGACACAAAGATGCAGGGGCTATGGAAGCGAAGCGGCATAGGTGTCCCCGCGTCTGTTACCGGATGAAATACCCGGCGACCCGCCATTTTCCATCCGATTCCTGCATGCAGGTCACGGTTTCGGTGGCGGTCTTTTTCTTGGCGAAGGCCGTGGCAAACGTCATCACCACATAGTGGCCGTCCGGAACGCCGGGCAGGGATGTTGCGCTTTTGGCCGTTTGTTCGGTCCGGGATTCGACCGGGCCAAGGGGCTTGCGCAGGCCGGTCAGGGCGGTTGCCCAGTCCTTCTCCGTAATGGCCCCACGGAAAAAGGTCGAGGCGTTCTGCCAGCTTTCCGGGTAATGATCGCCGTCCACGAGGGCCAGCCAGGAGGTGGCGGCCTCAATCGCCTGTTTTTCCTGCGCCGTCGCCTCCTGGGCGAAGGCCGTGCCCGGCAGCAGCATCAGGAAAAGAAGCAGGGTGGCCAGAAGCGTTCGCATAGCGTTCTTCTCCATCAAAGATGGTCCGCAGTCTCCATGGTTCCGCCTCCCGGCGTGCGATGCGGATCAACCGGCTTGGCGCTAAAATCCGTTTTCCCGTAAAAAGACTTCGGTAATCTTCGAGTCCTGCCCTTTGGCTTCCTGCCATGGGCCGAGCATGCGCAGCACATACTTGCCGAGCATATCCGTCTCCATGTTGAGCACGACGCCGGGCTTCCAACTGGCAATGGTGGTCGCGCCCTGGGTGGACGGAATGACGTTGACCGTCAGAAAGCCGGCGCCGCATTCGTTGACGGTCAGGCTGACGCCATCGAGCGCGACAGAGCCTTTCGGCACCACGTACACGGAAAATTCGTCGGGATAGGTGATCTTGTAGCGCATGGACTGGCCAAACGGCGTGACCGATTCGACCGTGGCCACGCAGTCCACATGCCCCGCAACCAAATGACCGCCCAGGCGGTCGCCAAACGCCAACGCCCGCTCCAGATTGACCACGTTTCCGGGCCTCAGTTTCCCGAGATTCGACTTGGAAAGCGTCTCGGCCGAGGCGTAGGCCGTATATTCATTGTCCCCGGCCGTTTCCACGGTCAGACACGCGCCATTGGCGGCAATGGATTCGCCCACGACAAGCGGATTCAGATCAAACAGCGCCTTGATGCGAAAACGCGTCTCATCGCCCCGCGCGTCCGCAGCCATGATGCGTCCAAGTCCCATCACCAATCCGGTAAACATAGGCGAGCATCCTTTTCGTTGGGCCAAAGAGGGCGAACCGGGGCGTTGCCCCGGACCCCACTGGGGGAAATCATTTCCCCCAGGCCCCTGCATCAGTGCGGTTTGCGGCAGAAGTCCGGGAGAGGTCTCCCGGCTGTCATGCCCCTTCGTGTTCGAGCAGGTATTTTTTCATATCCACGCCGGGACCGAAGCCGGTCAGTGCGCCGCTTGCCCCGACCACTCGGTGACACGGCACCAGCAGCGGAAACGGATTGCCCGCCATGACCCGACCGACGGCCCGGGCCGCCTTGGGATGGCCGGTTTTGGCCGCCAGCCAGCCGTAACTGACTTTTTGTCCATAGGGCACTTGGCACAGTGCTTCCATGACTTGTCGGGCAAAAGGCGAAAGGCCGTCCCAGCGAAGCGGCAGCTCCGGCCACTCCGGCGGTTCACCGGCGATGTAGCGCTCCAAGGCCGCCTGCAAGGCCGCTGCGGCCTCACTGGTGACCGAGCGGGTTTTGCCCTTGCCCCAGGCCAGGCGCATGCTTGTGATTTGTCCGTCCTGCCAGACGATTTCCAGGGCCAACGGTGCGGCAACGCAGCATTCTGTTGTCATGGGGGGAGCGCCTCCGGCGGCCAGGAGGGGCGTTGCCCCTCCTGGACCACCCAACCGGGGGCATGATGCCCCCGGACCCCTCTACGGGGTGTGTATACAAAGCACTGTACGATACTTTGCAGCGGCTTGCCATCTTCCGGGCAAGGAGGGTCCGGGAGGGGATTATCCCCTCCCGGCGGGGTCGGGGGCAGCGCCCCGTTCTTTTCTCTCTCTATAATATGCCTTCACTTCGTAAGATCGCCCGGGCGATGGCTTCGCGGGCCGGGGCCTGCTCCGGGGTGTTGATGTCGATATTGAGCGCGAAATACCACGTCTCCGCCCCGCGCGTGACCATGCCCACGTACCAGCCTATGCCGGGCGAGACGCGGGCAGCCCAGCCGGTTTTGGCCCGCAGTATGTAGTCCGGGGTGGTCTCGACGACCATGACATCAAGGGTGGTGGTGATGGTGTTGGCGGAGAACGGAAGTTCGCGGCGATTGAGGCGCGCCAGGAAGTCGATCTGTTCCAGGGCCGAGATGCGCAGGCCGCCTTGGAGCCAGAACAGGTCGATGCCGCCGGAGATATCGGCGTTGCCGTAGCGTGCGGCCGTCACGTACCGGGCCATGCAGTTCGGCCCGATGCGCCGGGCAATTTCCTGGTAGATCGGCACGCAGGAGACGGCAAAGGCCTGCCGCAGGGTCAGGTCGGCGTTCCAGGCCGCCATGGCCCGGGGGACGCCGTCGTAGCGGAACAGTTCGTCCGGTCCGGCGACGGATCGGGTTTCCAGGGCTATCAGCGTGTTGAGAATCTTGAAGGTGGAGGCGGGCAGATACGACGTGGCCGCCCGTTTGGCATTGAAAACAGAGATGTTGGATGCGCCGTCTTTTTGCAGCGCCATGGTGCCGGAAGCCCCGGCGGCGTCGAAGTGGCGTTTCCACTCGGGACGCGCAACCAGACGGGGCGTCCCCGGGCGATGGGCGGCGCAACCGGCCAGGACCAAAATGAAAAGCAAGACGGCCACCAGACGGCAGGCGCGTAACGGGCTTGTTTGCCGCATCCAGAACTCCTCATCATATTTTTCCCCGAGGATCCGGGGGCTCGGGTGCCCTTAGGGAAAAAACGTCGCCGGGACAAGGAGGGTCCGGGAGGGAATTATTCCCTCCCGGCGGGGGGCAGGGACCGCGCCCCTGGCTGCCGAAGACACCCTTGCCGGAGGTCGCGCCGCTCCAATTCTGCCCCAATATCCCGCAAAAGCCCCTGCTTATCGGCCGCCCAGTCAGGGGCGATGAGTTCGCCGGGGGCGGGATCGGCGTTGATGCGTTCGATGACGATATCGTGGCGCAACCGGGCAATGGCGGCGCAAACGCAGTCAATGTAGTCTTCGCGGGCGATGGGCGCATAGGCGCCGGCTGCGTGGAGCCGGGCCAGGGGCGCGCCGGCGACGACCAGGGTGTTGTGGAGTTTGACGCCGGCAACGGGCAGGGCGTTGAGAAAGTCGATGGTGGCCAGAAAATCGCCGCGCGTTTCGCCGGGCAGGCCGGCCATGACATGGGCGGTGATCGCCAGTCCGGCCGCTGCGGCCTGTGTGACGGCTCTGGCGAAGCAGGCGGCGTCGTGGCCCCGGTGAATACGAGCCAGGGTGGCGTCGTTGGCTGATTGCAATCCAAGTTCCAGGCGGACGTGCCCGAGAGGGGCTGCGGCCAGAAGGGCAATTTTTTCGGTATCCAGACAATCGGGACGGGTGCCGAGACAAATCCCGGCGATATCGGGCAAGGCAGCCATTTCCGCAAGCAATCCGGCGAGTCGCGTGGTCGGACCGAAGGTGTTGGAAAAGGATTGGAGGTAGGCGAGGAGCGCTTCCTGGCGTCTTCTGGCTGCTTGGGTGAGGATGTCCCATTGCGCCCGAAGGCCGAAGCCCTTATGGTGCAGTCCCGTTCCCGATCCGGACGCGTTGCAGAAAAGACATCCGCCGCTGGAGATCGTTCCATCGCGGTTTGGACAAGCGCTTCCAGCGTCCAAAGGAATTTTTTTTGCCCGTCGGCCGAAGATGGCTCGAAAGGCCTGGGAAAGCGTATTGTACCGGGGATCCATGGTGGCTTTTGCGTGGGTGTCAAATCAACCGTTGACAAGACGGTGCGAATCGGCAAACACAACGCGTTTGCGAGATCACGAGGACCGAGTTTGCGGCAAGCGAGGCGGTATGTCCAGGATTTTGGATAGGATTTTGGGGCTGTTTTCCAACGATCTGGCCATCGACTTGGGAACGGCCAACACCCTGGTGTTCGTCAAGGGCAAGGGCATTGTCCTGTCCGAGCCGTCCGTTGTGGCGGTGAAAAAGGATCCCAGGGGCGGCAATAAGGTGTTGTCTGTCGGGTTGGAAGCCAAGCGTATGCTTGGCCGCACACCGGGCAACATTGTGGCGATCCGGCCCATGAAGGACGGCGTTATCGCCGACTTCGAAGTAACCGAGGCGATGCTGCGGCACTTTATCTCCAAAGTGCATAATTCCCGGCGGCTGGTACGCCCGCGCATCATCATTTGCGTACCGACCGGCATCACCCAGGTGGAAAAACGCGCGGTCAAGGAATCGGCCCAGAGCGCCGGTGCGCGGGAAGTCTACCTGATTGAGGAGCCCATGGCGGCCGCCATCGGGGCTAACCTGCCCATTACCGAACCCACCTCGAACATGGTGGTGGATATCGGCGGCGGCACCACGGAAGTGGCGGTCATCTCCCTTTCGGGCGTCGTCTATTCCAAGTCCGTGCGCGTTGGCGGCGACAAGATGGACGAAGCCATCATGCAGTACGTCAAACGCAAGTATAACATGCTCATCGGCGAATCGACGGCCGAGCAGATCAAGATCCAGGTGGGGTCCGCCCACCATTCCACCAGCCAGGGCGAGATGGAAGTCAAAGGACGCGATCTGGTCACGGGCATTCCGCAAAACATCACCATCACTGCTGAGGAAGTGCAAAAATCCATATCCGAGCAGGTGGAAAGCATCGTGCAGGCTGTGCGTATCGCCCTTGAGCAGACTCCCCCCGAACTGGCCGCGGATATCGTGGACCGGGGTATCGTGCTGACCGGCGGTGGCGCGCTCCTTCGCGGACTTGACCAGCTTTTACGCGAGGAAACCTCGCTGCCAATCACCGTTGTCGAGGACCCCCTTTCGACGGTTGTTCTCGGGTCCGGTCGGGCTCTGGACAACCTGGACGTGCTGAAGGAGGTCACGATAGATTAAACCCACTCCCCAGCGGATCGCGATCGGCCTGCTCGTCGTTCTCTTCCTCTATCTGGGCCTTTTCACCTGGAACATCCGGACAGGCTACGTCGATACGTTGGCGAGTCATACCGGGTTGGAATTCGCCAGGTGGGTGTTGGCTCCGGGGAAGTTGGTTCACGATCAGGTCACGTCGTTTTGGTACCGCTATCTGTATTTCGTGGGCATCCGGCAGCAAAACGATCAGCTGCGTCAGGAACTTGATGCCGCGAAAGACGAGCTGTCGGGGCTTCGGGAGAATGCCTCGGAGGTGGAGCGCCTGCGCCGGTTGTTGTCCATGACTCCGCCTTCGGAGTGGACGCGCCAGGGGGCGCGTATTATTTCCCACCGCCTGGGTCCCAATGCCGCGCTCGAAACCTTTCTCATCGACAAGGGCAGCACCTCCGGCGTGATCGTCAATACGCCGGTGGTTTCGCCTGAAGGCGTGGTGGGGCGGGTCTTGCGCATTTCGCCCAGTGCGGCCACCATTTTGCTGATCACGGACCCCAATAGCCGGATTCCGGTGGTGTCCCAGAAAAATCGCACCCAGGGCATTCTGAAGGGCGAGGGACCGAACCGTGAACTGGTGTTGCAGTACGTGCCCCAGGGCGCCCCTATTGAGGAAGGCGAAATCCTCGTGACCTCGGGTCTGGAAGAAATTTTCCCCAAAGGATTGCCCATGGCCCGGGTGACTTCGATCGGCCGTTCCGGCTCGTCGCTTTTCCAGCTCATTTATGCCACGCCGCTTTTTGCGCCGTTGCAGTTGGAGGAAGTGGCTTTGATTTTTAAGGGGACGCCTGTCCCCCAGCCGGTTTCCGCTCTTCCAGCTGCGGCGGATTCTGCGATGACGCCGGTTTCGCCGGGCGCGTCGCTTGCCCCTGGCAGCAAATCCGGCAAGCACAAGACGCCGGCCGCCATTCCTCCCAGTCCGGGGCAGGGGGCTCCGGTTGCGCCGCAACCTGTGCCGACTCCGGCCGCGCCCCAACCCGCACCGACTCCGGCGCAGCCGGCATCGCCTCCTGCCGCCAAGCCCGGCAAGCACAAGGCACCGGCCGCCGCTCCGGCGGCTTCCACGGCCACGCCGGCCCCGGCTCCCAGCGTCCGCTCCGGCGATGCCGCCAGTCGGGGACACGGCAGCGCCACGCCGGCGGACGGGACTGATACCAAAAAAAGCCGGAAGTCTGCCCGGCCAGAGGGGCAATGAGACCGGGCAATATCGCCTTTTGGGCGTTTTTCACCGCCGTTGGCGTCTGGCTGCAAAGTGTCATTCCCGGGGTGGACTTCCTCGCCCCAGGCCTTATCCTGGCTATGCAGGAAGAGAAGTGGACGGTCCCGGTCTGGCTGGGGCTGGTCTGGCTTTTCATTCAGGAAGGCACTGGCAGTCTGGCTTTCGGGGCCGGCCTTCTCTGGTATGGCACCCTGGCCGGGCTGTATTTCTTTGGGCACTGGTTATTTGAGGCCAGGAATTTTTTGTTCATGTTCATTCTGGGGATATGTCTCGGGTCCATGCATTTTTTGCTTATCAATGTCATGGCCCTGTTGCAGGATTGGACCATTCCCCTGGAACGAGTGCTTATGGAAAGTGTTTTTCAGGCTTTGATTTTTCCTGTCGAGTGGGGTTTGGTCTATTTGATCCATCACCACCTTCCGGATGACGCTCATGCGGCTTGATAGCGAAGCGCCCCAGCAACAAGCGCCCCGTTCGGGATTAATTCTCCTCCAGGCCCTGGTTTTGGGCCTTTTTTGCCTCTTTACCCTGCGGTTTTGGTATTTACAGGTGCACAAGGGGGAAAAATTCGCGGAGATGGCTCGGGACAACCAGTTGCGCCAGGTGCTGATCAATTCGGCCCGGGGGCGGATTGTCGATAAAAACGGCGTGCCCGTGGCGGTCAGCGAACCGTCTTTTGCCCTGGGGCTCGTGCGCGAGGACTGCGAGGACGTGGACGCCACGCTGGCCAAGGTGTCGGAATGGACGGGCGTGGACAAGGCCGTCCTGGCCGAGACGTATCGGCGCGGCAAAAAGCGGGTCAAGACGTTTGAGCCGCTGACGCTCATCACAGATCTTCCCTTCGAGGCTTTGGCCCGGATCGAAGCCAATTCCATGCTCTATCCGGGGCTTGAAATCGTTATCCGTCAAAAACGCTATTATCCTACCAGCGAGCTGATGGCCCATGTGCTCGGCTACGTGGCCGAAGCCAATGAAGACGAATTGGAGAAGAATCCCCAGCTTTCGCTTGGCGATTCCGTGGGCAAGCAGGGGCTGGAATATACGCTGGAGGACACCCTGCGCGGCGCCAAGGGGCGCAAGCAGGTCGAGGTGGACGCCTTCGGCCGGCAGCACAACGAACAGATTTTGGAGCCGCCCCAGGCCGGCAAGGACGTCCAACTTTCCATCGACGTCAACCTGCAACGGGAATGCGCCAAACTGTTGGAAGGGCAGGCCGGGGCCATTGTGGTCATGGAGCCGGACACCGGCAAGTTGTTGGCCATGGTCAGCCAGCCAAGTTATGACACCAATATGTTCGTGCTGGGCGTGCCCGCCGACAAATGGCGGGAATTGCGCGACAACCCCCGCCATCCCATCCAGAACCGGGTCACCCAGGGGATCTATCCGCCGGGCTCCATTTTCAAGTTGCTCATGGCGGCGGCCGGTCTGACCGGGGGGTACGTCAAGCCCGGCGATATCGTGAGCTGCCCGCCGTCGTACCGCGTTGGCAACCGTGAATTCCACGACTGGAAGAAGTCGGGTTTCGGCTCTCTCGATCTCCGGGGAGCCCTGATCCACTCCTGCGACGTCTATTTCTATAAGCTTGGCGATCGGATGGGCATTGATCGTCTCTATGAGTACGCCCTGGCCAGCGGGTTCGGCACCCGCACCGGCATTGATCTGCCCCATGAGAAAGCCGGGCTCATCCCGTCCAAGGAATGGAAGCGCAAGCGTTTCGGGGCGGCCTGGTCGCGGGGCGAAACGGTCATTGCCTCCATCGGCCAGGGCTACGTTTTGACCTCGCCGTTGCAAAATGCCCGGTTCCTGTCGGCCCTGGTCAACGGCGGCAAACTCATGAAACCCGAGTTGGTCGAAACCGAGGCGCCGCGCGTCGACGGCATGCTGCCCCTGAAGGACGTCGACCGGCAGTTCATTCTCGACTCCATGGTCGCCACGGTCGAACACGGCACAGGCAAATCGGTGTATCGCCCCGATGTCGTCACCGGGGCCAAGACCGGCACGGCCCAGGTGGTCAAGCTCATCAACCCCGACGTGCGGATCAAGGGCAAATTTATGCCCTACGAGCAGCGCGACCATGCCTGGATGACCAGTTGGGGGCGCAAGGACGGCAAGACCTACGTCGTGGTCTGTATTGTGGAGCACGGCGGCGGCCATGGCGGCGAGATATGCGGTCCTATCGAGCGCAAGATTTACGAACTGCTGTTCGGGCCCGCCCCGTCGGTGTCCCGCTCCGCCAAGGCGGCAGCCTCTGCTCCTGCCGCAGTGGAACCGCCCGCGGAAACCGAGGGCGTGGGCGATTAGAAAACAAAACACGGCGCCCTGCACAAGACCCGGGGACGCGGTGACCGGCGTGCACACGCCCCCGGGATGGTTTCGGCGGGCGCGACAGGCGCGCGCGGAGCGAGGAAGCAAGTCCCCATGGCGTTCGATCGAAGATTGATTCTCTGCGTCAATTGGCCATTGTTGGGGCTGACCGCCCTGTTGTTCGGCATCGGGGTGCTGAATCTCTATTCGGCCAGCGGCTTTCGCATGGGCGATGAACTGTCCATGCAGCCTTTTTATAACCGGCAGTTGATCTGGGGGCTCGGCGGCCTCTTTTGCATGCTGGCCATGCTTGTCTTTGATTACAAGCATTTGGCCACCATTGCCTGGCCGCTGATCATCGTCGTGGCCGTGCTTTTGGTAATGGTGTTGGTCTTTGGCAAGACCGTCTCCGGGGCCAAGCGCTGGCTGCCGATCGCCGGGTATTCCTTTCAGCCAAGCGAGATGGCCAAGATCGCCATGTTGCTTCTGGCCGCCAAAATTCTGTCCAAACGCCCGGATCGTCTGGGCTGGATTGATCTGGCCGGCATTTTGGCGGCATCGTTGCCGGTGGCCGGGCTGATCATCGTCGAACCGGACCTGGGCACGGGGCTCAACGTCTTGTTGCTGGTGTGCGGCCTGATTTTATATCGCGGCCTGACCGGACCGGTTTTCAAAACCCTGGCCGTGGCCGGGCCGGCGCTGATCCCCTGCGGCTGGTTTTTTCTCAAACCCTACCAAAAAGGGCGCATCCTGACGCTTTTTGATCCCCAACGGGATCCCCTTGGGGCGGGCTACCACATCATCCAATCCCAGATTGCCATTGGTTCCGGCCAGATGTGGGGCAAGGGCTTTTTGGAAGGCACCCAGAGCCAATTGCGGTATCTGCCGGAAAAACACACGGATTTCGCCCTGGCTGTTTTTGCCGAGGAGTGGGGATTCGTCGGCGGTATCATCCTGCTCGCGCTTTTTTCCCTGTTTTTACTCCAATTTTATGTTACAGCCCGCAATGCCAAGGATCGTTTCGGCAGTTATCTCGCTGCCGGGGTCTTTTTCTATTTTTTCTGGCAAATCCTCATCAATATGGGTATGGTGCTCGGCATCATGCCGGTCGTTGGCATCCCTCTGCCGTTTATAAGCTACGGAGGGAGCGCCACCATCGTGAATTTCACCCTCGTGGGCATCGTCATCAACGTCTCCATGCGACGCTTTTTATTTAAGAAGCGTTAAGCGGAACGGGGCCTTGCGACGAACGGGGCGAATCTTCGCGCCGGCTGTCGGAGGGCTGCGTGGGCAAGCATGAGATCAACGCCTTTTTGGGGACCGGCACGTCATTCACCGGGCGGCTGGCCTTCACTGGCGTGGTGCGTATTGATGGGGCGTTCGACGGGGAGATTGCGTCCTCGGGCACCCTGGTTATTGGCGAGAATGCCCGTGTTTCCGGCCGGATTGATGTTGGTAAATTGGTCTGCGGCGGCGAAGTCTCTGCCGCAGTGACGGCCACGGCCTCGGTGGCGGTGCACGCCAAGGGACGTCTGGTTGGCTCGTTGCGCACGCCTGCGCTGATTGTGGATGAGGGGGGGCGTATCGACGGTGAGGTTTCCATGGGCGAAGCTTCGACCGGAGAGACCCCGGCCGCCCTTGTTGAAGGGAACGGCGACGCATGCGTCTAAGGTCTGAATTTACAGTGGTGGAGCGGTTTTCCTGGCTGTGAGCCTCTACGGTTTTTGTCAAAAAGGGCTGGACAGGCCGGCCCAAATCGGCTACAGCCGCTTGCTGACTTTGCAAAAATTTTCACAACCTCCCGGAGGGCGCCGATGATTGACTTAAACGCCACGTTTTTCGTTCAACTCGTCAATTTTGTGCTCATCCTCATTGTGCTGAACGTGATCCTCATCGGGCCGATCCGGCGCATTCTCAAGAAACGGGCGGAATTTGTCGCCTCCCAGATGGAAGGCATCGAATCCTTCGCGACCGCCGCCGACACCAAACTCAAAGACTACGACAAGGCACTTGAACTGGCTCGCCAGCAGGCGACGACCGGTCGGATGGCAATGAAGGCCGAAGGACAGGCCAAGGAAAAGACTGTGCTTGAAGCCGCCAGCGCCGAGGCGGCGGAAAAGGTGCAGGCTGCCCGGGCGGATATCGCCGCCCAATCCGATGCGGCCAGGAAGGCGCTGCAGGCCAGTGTCTCGGGGTTGGCTTCCAAGGCTATGGCCAAGGTGCTTGCGGCCTAGGCTGGGGTTTCGTGGGTTTCTCAAGGAAAGGGAGGGTTCAATTGAAAAGGCTCCACCTCATCGCCACTTTGGCCCTGGTTCTCGGCGTGGCAGCCGTTGCCTACGCATCGGGAGACGCCGGCGGCGCGGAAGCGGCGCACCACGGGTTGAACTGGAAAGATTTCCTGCTTCGCGTGGTCAACTTTGTACTGGTCTTCGGTCTGATCGCCAAGCTTGCCGGGAAGAAGATCGTGGGATTCTTCCGTGGGCGTGGCGTGCAGATCGAGAATCAGTTGGCCGACCTCGAAGGCCGTAAGGCTGACGCGGCCAAACGCTTGGCCGAGATCGAGGGGTCCATCAGCAACCTGGCCGCCGAGAAGGCGCGCATCGAAGAGGAGTATCGGCGTCAGGGCGAGACGCTGCGCGACTCCATCGTCGCTGCCGCCGAGGCCAAGGCTATCCAGATTCGTGAGCAGGCCACTTCTGCTGCCGCCGCCGAGGCCCGCGTGGCAATACAGCAGTTGCGCGCCGAGCTCGCCGAATCCGTGATCGCTGCCGCCAAAGCTTCGCTCGAGAAGAAGCTGACCGCCAAGGACCAGGAAAAGCTCGTGGATGAATACTTAACAAAGGTGGTGTTCAATTGACCGGCAACATCGTCGCGCGCCGTTACGCCAAGGCGCTGTTCTCGCTGGCCAAAAAAGCTGGCAAGAAAAGCTTGGCGGAGTACGGGAAGGACCTGGAAGCGTTTGCCGGAGTCCTCGAGGCGTCTCCGGATCTGCTTAAGGTATTTGCCAACCCCCTCATCTCCGCTGAGACGAAAAAGGCCGTACTGGCCGGGGTTGTGGGCAAGCTTACCCTTAAGCCCATCGTAGCCAACTTCCTGTCGCTTCTGGCCGACAAGGAACGCCTTTCCTCCGTTCTTGAAGTATCCGCCTACTACCGGATCCTTCTTGACGAGTCCGAAGGTGTCATGCGCGGGCAGTTCGTCACCGCCTACGCGCTCTCCGAACCGCGTCAGGATCAGATCAAGTCCAAGCTCGAAAAGCAGTCCGGCAAAAAGCTGGTGCTGTCCTTCGCCGTCGATCCCGCCATCCTCGGTGGGGTACTCCTCAAGGTCGGCGACAAGGTGTTGGACGCGAGCCTTCGAGCCCAACTCGAAATATTGAAAGAACAAATCAAGAGGGGTGAGTAGGGCCATGCAAATTAAAGCGGAAGAGATCAGCCAGATCATCGAACAGCAGATCCAAAACTACGAGTCTCGCGTGGAAATGAGCGAGACTGGTACGGTGCTGTCCGTCGGCGACCAGATCGCCCGCGTCTATGGCGTGCAAAACGCCATGGCCATGGAACTCCTGGAATTCCCTGGCGGCGTCATGGGGCTGGTGCTCAATCTGGAAGAGGACAACGTCGGTGTGGCCCTTCTCGGTGAAGACACCCACATCAAGGAAGGCGACCCGGTCAAGCGGACCGGGAAGATCTTCTCGGTGCCCGTCGGCGATGCTGTCGCCGGCCGTGTCATCGACCCCCTGGGCAACCCCATCGACGGCCTTGGCCCCATTGACGCCAAGGAAACCCGTAACGTCGAAATCAAGGCTCCGGGCATCATCGCCCGTAAGTCGGTTCATGAGCCCATGATGACGGGCCTCAAGGCCATCGATGCCATGACCCCCATCGGTCGTGGACAGCGCGAGCTGATCATCGGTGACCGTCAGACCGGCAAAACGGCTGTCTGTCTCGACGCCATCCTGGCCCAGAAGGGACAGGGCGTGTACTGCTTCTACGTCGCCATCGGCCAGAAGAAGTCCACCGTGGCCCTGGTCGCCGAGACCCTGCGTCGCTACGGCGCCATGGAATACACCACCATCATTTCGGCCACCGCTTCCGAGCCGGCTTCGCTGCAGTACATCGCTGCCTACTCCGGTTGCACCATGGCTGAGTATCACCGCGACAAGAGCCGTCACGCCCTTATCGTGTATGATGATCTTTCCAAGCAGGCCGTGGCCTACCGCCAAATGTCCTTGCTGCTCCGTCGTCCTCCCGGACGTGAAGCTTTCCCGGGCGACGTTTTCTACCTCCACTCTCGTCTGCTGGAGCGCGCCGCCAAATTGTCCGACTCCCTGGGAGCCGGTTCCCTGACCGCCCTGCCCATCATTGAGACCCAGGCAGGCGACGTGTCGGCCTACATTCCGACCAACGTCATTTCGATCACCGACGGTCAGGTCTACCTTGAGCCGAACCTGTTTAACGCCGGTGTCCGTCCGGCCATCAACGTCGGCCTCTCGGTCTCCCGCGTCGGCGGCGCCGCCCAGATCAAGGCGATGAAGCAGGTTGCCGGTACGTTGCGCCTCGACCTCGCCCAGTACCGTGAGTTGGCGGCCTTCGCCCAGTTCGGTTCCGATCTGGACAAAGCCACCCAGCTGAAGCTCAACCGCGGCATGCGCATGGTGGAACTGCTCAAGCAGCCCCAGTATAAGCCCATGAGCGCTGAAGCGCAGATCGTTTCCCTGTATGCCGGCACGCGCGGCTTCATGGACGATATCCCGGTCGAAGCTGTGCATAAGTTCGAAGAAGGTCTGCTGGAGTACTTCCAGAACGCCAAGAGCGATCTTCTGGCCTCCATCCGGGAGAAGAAAGCCCTCGACGAAGGCCTCATGAGCAAGCTCGGCGCGGCCATTGACGAGTTTAAGAAAGGCTTCAAGGCCTAGCGTTGCGTTCCCAAAAACATTTACATGTTTTTGAAAACAACATCCGCCGCGTCCCGGGGCTTCCGGAACGCCGGCGGATGTTGAGAACGCCACGAAAGGCTTAAAGGGGGAGCCATGGCTGCGCTCAAAGACGTCAAGAACAAGATCAACGCGGTCACAAAGACCAAGCAGATCACCAAGGCCATGAACATGGTGGCCTCGGCCAAACTGCGCAATGCCCAGGCGCGCATCGAGCGGTTTCGCCCCTACGCCGACAAGTTCTACGAGATGCTCGGAGAACTGGCCAAGGGTGCCGACTCCTCGGTGCATCCGCTCCTGGAGGCTCATGCCGAGGTCAAGACGGTCCTGTTGGTCGTCGTCACCTCGGACCGTGGCCTGTGCGGCGCGTTTAACCATAACATTATCCATGCAGCCGAAAAGCTGGCCAAAGCCAAGATAGCCGAAGGCAAAACCGTCAAGGTTTTGTGCGTGGGCCGCAAGGCCCGGGATTCCTTCCGTCGCACGGGCGTCGAAACCGTTGCCGCCTATGTCAACGAGATGGGATCGTTCGACTTCACGTTGGCCTCGCGCATTGGCGCCGAGGTCATCAGTGGCTATGTCGCCGGCCTTTATGATGAAGTGACGATGGCCTTCGGCAAGTTCGTCAGTCTTGCCCGGCAGGAAGCCACACTGCTGCCCGTGCTGCCCCTGTCTCCTGCCGAGGCTGGCGAGGGTGCGCCGGAAGCTGCTGGGCCCAAGGCCGAGTACATCTACGAACCGTCGGTGGAAGGCTTGCTCGCCGAATTGCTGCCCAGATTCATCAATGTGCAGCTCTATCGTGGGCTTCTTGACACGTCGGCCAGTGAGCATGCTGCCCGGATGCGGTCTATGGACAATGCCACCAGGAACTGTGACGACCTCGTCAATTCGCTGTCCCTGGTGTACAACAAGGCCCGACAGGCGGCTATCACCACGGAACTGATGGATATCGTCGGCGGTTCCGAAGCACTCAAGGGATAACCAAGGGGGCATCATACAATGAGCGCGACAAGCGGAAATGTCGGAAAAATCGTGCAGGTCATCGGCGCCGTTCTCGACGTCGAGTTCCCTGAGGGCAAACTGCCGAATATCTTAAACGCCCTCGAAATTAAGAACACCAATAACTCCTATGCCGAGAACCTCGTGGTCGAAGTGGCGCAGCACCTTGGCGATAACGTCGTGCGCTGCATCGCCATGGACTCCACCGATGGTTTGGTGCGCGGCATGCCCGCCCGGGACACCGGTGCGCCGATCCGCGTTCCGGTCGGCAAGGCGGCTCTGGGCCGTATCCTGAACGTCGTGGGCCGTCCCGTGGACGAAATGGGTCCGGTCGATGCGGACGCCATGTGGCCTATTCACCGTCCGGCTCCGGCCTTCGTGGATCAGTCCACCAGCATTGAGCTGCTCGAAACGGGCATCAAGGTCATCGACCTGCTGATCCCCTTCCCCAAGGGCGGCAAGATGGGCCTCTTCGGCGGCGCCGGCGTCGGCAAGACCGTCGTTCTGATGGAGCTCATCAACAACATCGCTAAGCACCACGGCGGCTTGTCCGTCTTCGCGGGCGTCGGCGAGCGGACTCGTGAAGGCAACGACCTTTATAACGAGTTCAAAGAAGCCGACATCCTGGGCAAAGCCTCACTTGTTTACGGCCAGATGAATGAGCCTCCCGGAGCCCGTGCCCGCGTGGCCCTGACCGCCCTGACCTGCGCTGAGTACTTCCGCGATGAGGAAGGCCAGAACGTGCTGTTGTTCATCGACAACATTTTCCGGTTCACCCAGGCTGGTTCCGAAGTGTCGGCGCTTCTCGGCCGCATGCCCTCTGCGGTCGGTTATCAGCCGACCCTGGGTACCGACCTTGGCGCCCTTCAGGAACGCATCACGTCGACCAAGAAAGGTTCCATCACCTCGGTGCAGGCCGTTTACGTGCCCGCCGATGACTTGACCGACCCGGCTCCGGCCACCACGTTCTCCCACTTGGACGGAACGTTGGTCCTGTCGCGTCAGATCGCCGAGCTTGGCATCTATCCCGCCGTCGATCCGCTTGACTCCACCTCGCGCATCCTGGATCCCCTGGTCCTTGGCGGCGACCACTACGCCACCGCCCGCGAAGTGCAGCAGATCCTCCAGAAGTACAAGGATCTCCAGGATATCATCGCCATTCTGGGCATGGACGAGCTGTCCGACGAGGATAAGCTCATCGTGTCGCGCGCCCGCAAGATCCAGCGCTTCCTGTCCCAGCCGTTCTTCGTTGCCGCTCAGTTTACCGGCAAGGAAGGCCGCTACGTGAAGCTCGAGGACACCATCCGGGGCTTTAAGGAAATCATCGAAGGCAAGCACGATGATATCCCTGAAGGCGCCTTCTACATGGTTGGCGACATCAACGAGGCCGTTGAAAACGCCAAGAAAGGATAAGCGTCATGGCCCAACTCCTCCTTCAAATCGTCACCCCGGACAAGCTCGTCTTGTCCCAGGACGTGGATTACGTGGGCGCGCCGGGCCTTCTGGGCGAATTCGGCGTCATGGCCAACCATATCCCGTTCCTGTCCGCGCTTGGCATCGGCAGTCTGATGTACAAGGCCGGCGGTAAGGCGAACTACGTCTTCGTCTCCGGCGGATTCGCCGAAGTTTCGGGGAACAAGGTCACCATCCTTGCCGAAGTGGCCGAGCGACCGGAGGACATCGACGTGGAGCGGGCTCGCAAGGCCCAGGAACGGGCCAAGCAACGCCTGGAACGCGAACGCGACAAAATCGACTTCGCCCGGGCGCAGGCCGCCATGCAGCGTGCTTTCTGCCGCATGAAGCTGTGTCAGTCCGGCGCCAGCCACTAGGCGCATTGTCCGTATACTGACAAAGGGCGGTCCTTCGGGACCGCCCTTTTTTTGTTCTGGAGGGCTTCTTTTTAATCAGGGTTTTTTTTGGTAGATTGGTTCTTTCGATACAGCCCGTGCAAAAGGACCATTCATGGCTAAAACACTGCTTTTGGAAATCGTGACTCCGGATCGGCTCGTGTTGCGTCAGGAAGTGGAATCCGTCAGTGCGCCGGGCGTGGCTGGCGAGTTTACCGTCCTGCCGCTCCATATTCCCTTTCTTTCCTCCCTGCGGGTCGATTCGCTGGCGTATCGCGCCTCCGGCCGGCTCAACTATGTCTTCGTTGGCGGCGGATTTGCCGAGGTCTCCGGGACCAAGGTGCTGATCCTGGCCGAAGTGGCCGAGCTTCCGGAAGATATTGACCTTGAGCGGGCGCGCAAAGCCAAAGAACGGGCTGCCGCCCGCCTGGAGGCCCAACGTCAGGAGGCGGTGGATTACGCCCGGGCCAAAGCGGCCTTACAGCGCGCCGTGGCCCGCATCAAATTACATGAAAATGCCCACTTGTCCGGCTCCCTGCGTCCGGGGTTGCATTCGTAACGCCGGATGGGCCGACCGGGAATCACCCGAGGCTGCCCCTGGCGTGGCCTGGAGTGTCGGGCAATCTGAAAACACCGTGAAAACGACCGTGTCGCCTGCCGACACAACGGTGTCATCGACTGGGAACGGTCTTGTGACCGATCTGACCCAGGACTCCTGGTGACCGTTGTGCCGTCACGCGTTTGCGAGATTGGAGAAGTCCGATGACGGAGCGCATTGGCGCGTTGGTGCTGGCGGCGGGGAAGGGCACGCGGATGCGAAGCGATGCCCCCAAGGTGCTCAAGACTCTGCTCGGCCAGCCGATGCTCTGGTATGTGGAACAGGCCCTGGCCGGACTGTGCGCCGACCGGGTTGTCACCGTCGTGGGACACCAGGCGGCGCTGGTTGAAGCCGCTTTTCCGGAACTGGCCGGACGCTTCGTGCACCAGACGGAACAGCTCGGCACCGGCCATGCCTTGTCCGTGGCCTTTCCCCATCTGGTTGCCGCCGGCTTTTCCCACGTACTGGTCGTCAACGGCGACGCGCCGCTGCTCAATACGACCGATCTTGGTTCCTTCGTGGATGCGGCCCTGGCGGCCGAGGCCGACGTGGCCTTTACTTCCATCGAACTGGCCGATCCCGGGGCCTATGGCCGGGTGGTGCGTCAGGGCGGCGGGGTGCGCATCGTCGAGGCCAAGGACTTTGATCCGTCCAGGGATGGCCCGGCCTCGGGAGAAATCAACGCCGGGGTCTATTTGTTACGCCTTGAGGCCGTTGCGCCGCTGCTGGCAAGCCTTGGCAACGACAACAAAAACGGCGAATATTATATTACCGATTTGGTCGGGCTGGCCGGTGCGGCCGGTTGTTCCGTCCTGGCCGTCAATCGGGGTCGCAGTACGGCGTACCTTGGCATCAACAGCCCGCGGGAACTGGTTGCAGCCGAGGATCTGCTCCGGCAACGCATCGTTTCGGACTTCCTTGACGCCGGCGTCATTATCCGATCCGCCGGGACCGTACGCATCGGTCCGCGGGTCCGCATCGCGCCCGGCGTGGAATTATGCGGTCCCCTGGAGCTGTATGGAGAGACGGTCCTCGCCGCCGGCGTCTCGATTGCTTCCCATTGCCTGTTGCAGGATGTCGCGCTTGGCGAGGCTGTGATCATGCATTCCTTTTGTCATCTGGAGCACGCCCGCGTGGCGGCCGGGTGTCAGCTTGGGCCTTACGCCCGGCTGCGCCCGGACGCGGTCCTGGAGGAGGGAGCCCGGGTGGGAAATTTTGTGGAGATAAAAAAATCCACGCTTGGTCCTGGGGCTAAGGTCAACCATTTGACCTACTTGGGCGATGCCACGGTCGGTGGTGGCACCAATATCGGGGCCGGCACCATCACGTGCAACTATGACGGCGTCCATAAACATGCTACGGTGATCGGCGAGAAGGCTTTTATTGGCTCCAACAGCGCCCTGGTCGCGCCGGTCACGATTGGCGCGGGGGCCCTTGTCGGAGCCGGTTCCGTGATTACAGCCGATGTCCCGGCGGGCGCACTGGCCCTGGGGCGCGGCCGGCAGGTGATAAAGCCGCAAAAATAAGAAGCCGGCTTGCTTTTCAAGGAAAACCGGGCTAGGGAAAAGACATGGACATCTTCGATACCTTGGAAGAACGCGTTACACGGCTTGTGGACCGTAAAAAGGCCCTGGAAGAAGAAAACGCGACACTTCGGGCCGACTTGGTGAAAATGACCGAGGAGAAGCAGGCCGTAGCCGCAAGGATCGACGGCCTTTTGGAAAAGCTTCAGGAGGAGCTTGGACAGTAAGTCCCTGGCAGGCTCCAACGGCCGCTAGAGGTTTACTCCGGTTAGTCGATGCCCAGTTATAATCTGTCCATCATGGGCCTTGAACTTTCGTTCAAGACGGATGCGGAACCGGAGCGCATTAACTTCGCCAAAGACTTGGTGGAGCAACGATACAACATGCTGAAGGCGGGCGGGAAAACTCTCGGCAAGGAGAAATTGCTGGCCTTTGTCGCATTGGGTCTGGCCGACGATATACTTGTGTCGAACCAGCGCCTCGACGAGTTGCAAGCGCGGCTTGGCGAGTTGCTGACTAAGATAGATGAATAGGCGTTGTCTTACTGACAACGACGCGTAAAGTTCCCTGGGGTGTGCGTGATTGTTAATTTATTTTTGAGCCGATACTCAAAAATAGGATGCTGCATCGAGTGGCTGGTGTGCGTGCCCGGCTGGCCCGGGTGGCCTGAAGGTCAAACAGTGGCGTCCACCTTGGTTTCCAAGGTTCAAAAGAATTAACGACACGGCTCTCTGGGGCTTTTACATAAACAGGCCGTGCATTCCCCGGCGGACGACGATCCGCCTGGGGCGCCTCCTGGATTCGCGCCATCCCCGTTGCGGCACGCGCCACCGTTTACCCCGGATCGTAATCCAATCCGATCCCTTGCTTATTGGCGAGAGCCCTTTCCTTCCACGCTTCGGGAGAAGCTATGGAATTCTCGACCATATTCATGGGGATTGTGGGCGTGGGATTGGGCCTGCCGGCCGGATACTACCTCGATAAATGGATCTCGCAAAAAACGCTCAACGAGGCCAAAACCCTCGCGGATCGTATCCTCGACGAAGCCCGGAAAGAGGCTTCCGCTCATAAAAAAGAAGTCGTCCTGGCCGCTCAGGACGAACTGTTCCGCCAAAAGCAGGAACTCGAAAAAGAATATCGCGATCGCGTCCAATCCCTTGAGGAAAAGGAAGATCAGGTGCTCAAGCGTCGGGAACGCCTTGAGGAAAAGCAGGAACTGCTGGTCCACAAGGAGTCCGAGATGCTTGCCGTGGAAAAACGGCTGACCGGCAAGGAACGCGAACTGGATGAAAAGGGCGAGGAACTGACCCGGCTGGCTCAGGAACATGACAAGCGCCTGCAGGAAGTCTCCGGTCTGACCATGGAAGAGGCCAAAAAACGGCTCATGGACGAAATCGAGTCCAAGACCCGTCACGAGGCCGCCCGCATGATCCGCCAGATTGAGATGGAAGCCAAGGAAACGGCAGACAAAAGCGGCAAGAAGATTTTGGCCCTGGCCATCCAGCGCTATGCCGGCGACTTTGTGGCCGAACAGACCGTAACCGCCGTGACGCTGCCGTCCGAAGAAATGAAAGGCCGCATCATCGGCCGCGAAGGCCGCAACATCCGGGCTTTGGAAGCGGCCACCGGCGTCGATCTCATCATTGACGACACCCCCGAGACCGTCATCCTGTCGGCCTTTTCCCCGCTCAAGCGCCAGATCGCCAAGATGGCCCTGGAGCGCCTTATTACCGACGGCCGCATTCATCCCGCCCGCATTGAGGATATCGTCAAGAAGTGCGAGCAGGAACTCGACGTCAAAATCCGCGAGATCGGCGAACAGGCCACCTTTGACTCCGGCGTGCACGGCATCCATCCCGAGCTTGTGCGCCTGCTCGGCCAGCTCCAGTACCGCACCAGTTACTCCCAAAACGTTCTCCAGCACTCCCTGGAAGTGGCCACATTGGCCGGCATCATGGCCGCCGAACTCGGCCTCGACGTCAAACGGGCCAAGCGGGCCGGCCTGCTCCACGATATCGGCAAGGCCGTGGACCACGAGATCGAAGGCCCCCACGCCTTGATCGGCGCCGATCTGGCCAAGAAGTTCGGTGAATCGGCCGACATCCTGCACGCCATTCAGGCGCACCATGAGGACGTGCCGCCCAAGTCCGTCCTGGCCACCCTGGTGCAGGCCGCCGACAGCCTGTCCGGCGCCCGGCCCGGCGCTCGGAAGGAACTGCTGGAAAGCTACGTCAAGCGGTTGGAAGAGCTGGAAAATCTGGCGCTTGATTTCGAGGGTGTGTCCAAGGCCTATGCCATCCAGGCCGGCCGGGAAATCCGGGTGGTCGTCGATTCCGAACACGTGGATGATGACAAGACCTTCCTGCTCTGCAAGGATATCGCCAAACGCATTGAGGACAATCTGACCTATCCCGGCCAGATCCGGGTCACGGTCATCCGTGAGAAACGGGCCGTGGGCTTTGCCAAATAGTGCGCCGGGGGCTTTGGGGCGCAAACCCGTCCGGGGTCATGGGCTGCCGCGCGCTGTCCTGGCCCTGGGCCCGGGGCCGTCGGTGAGCCCCTGTTTATCCGTTCAGGCCCGGATCTGCGGGCGCGGTTGGCGCACCGTGCAACCGGAGGCTTTTTCGCCGTATGCGCGTTCTTTTCCTGGGTGATATCTTCGGGCGTCCCGGACGGGGCCTCGTGACCGGGACGTTGCGGCAGGTGCGGCGCGATCTGGAGCTCGACCGCGTGGTGGCCAACGGCGAAAACGCCTCCGGCGGCATCGGCATCACGGCCAAGTCCGCGCGGCAGCTCCTGGAAAGTGGCATTGACGTCCTGACCGGCGGCAACCACAGCTTCCGTCACAAGGATATCGCCGCCTTTTTTGAAGTCTCCGACCGGCTGCTGCGTCCGGCCAACCTGCCGGAAGGCGCGCCTGGGGCGGGGTGGCGGATTTTTCGCCCGACCGGGGGGCCGCCGTATGCGGTGGTCAACCTCCTGGGGCGCGTCTTTATGGATCCCGTTGATTGTCCGTTTCAGACGGCGGAGTCCATTTTGGCCGGAATTCCTGCGGATGTCCCCGTGCGGCTGGTCGATTTTCACGCCGAGGCCACATCGGAAAAAAAAGCCATGGCCTACTTTTTGGACGGCCGGGTCAGCGCCGTGCTTGGCACGCATACCCACGTCCAGACCAATGACGCCCAGATCCTGCCCAAGGGAACGGCCACCCTGACCGATTGCGGCATGACCGGCCCGGCCGCTTCGGCCCTCGGCATGGATCCTGAAGAAGTGATTCTCCGGCTGCGGACCGCCTTGCCCCAGCGTTTTGTCGTCTCCAGGACCCCGCCGGAAATGCAGGGCGCGTTGCTCGATATTGACGCGGCTACTGGCAAGGTCGTAACAATCAGCGCTTGGCGGCACGCCTGAATCCTTCGATGCCGCTATCCCATGGAGGAACCGCAATGTTGAAACACGCCATCTGGGCTTTGGCCGCCGTTTTTGTCTGTCTGGCCGTCACTTCGGCCGATGCCGCACCGGAGCGGCTGGCCATCTATATGACCGTGGGCGGTCCTCTGGAAGTGGTGCGTGACGGTTCGACCTCCACGGTACTTCTTGGCGGTCGCGTCATCCATCAGGCCACCGGCGCGGCACTCACCGCCCAGTCCTATATGAGCGTGGGCGACCCGAATGATGGCTATGACGCCGTCCTTATCCGACATGGCGTCGGCAATGCCGAATGCCCCATCACCTACGATCTGGTCACCGTCGGCGTGGATAAATCCTTTGCCGTTATCCCGGATATCAATAAATGTTCGCGCATCCTCAACATCAATGTGGACGGCGACAAGCTGCTGCTGTCCACGGAAAAGCAAAACGGCCGGACGGAAGTCATCGAATACAACGACAAGCAGCGCCGTGCCGCGCCGCAAAACCCGAAATAAGGCTTCCCTATGCGCACCGTCCTTGTCTCTTTGGCGGCCCTGCTGCTCACGGCAGCATTGGGGCTTTTTGGCTGTGCCGACGAAACGGTCTACGATTGGCAGCGGCCGCATGAAACCTACCAGGTCGGAACGTTTAGCCAGTCGAAAAGCGCCGAAGAACTTCAATCGAAATTGCGGAAGAGCGGTTTTGAAAGCCGTATCGCAACGGAACTCAAAGACGGTCAGTTTTATCTGAACGTCCTGGTCGATGTGTATAGCAAACAACCGGATACCCTGGCCAAGTTGGAAAGCGTCGCCGGCATGAAGCCGCACCTGCTGCCGTCCAAAGCCGGCAACGCCCCGACGGCGCCGGCCCCCATTCCGGCCAAGGATATTTAAGCGGTTTTTTTCCCTGTCACCATTGCTCAAAAGGAAGAGCCTTGAATATTTTTGACGAACTCTCCTGGCGTGGCCTTGTGCACCAGACCTCTGACGATGCCGGGTTGCGCCAGCATCTGGAGACCCCTGGGCGGGTGCTCTACTGTGGTTTTGATCCGACCGCCGACAGTCTGCATATCGGAAACCTCGTCCCGTTGCTCGCTCTGGCCCGATTCGCCAAGGCCGGGCATAAGCCATGCTTTTTGCTTGGCGGGGCCACGGGCCTGATTGGCGATCCGAGCGGCAAGGATAAGGAACGCCAGCTGAAAACCACGGATCTGGTCGCAGCCTCGGCGGAAAAGATCAAAGCCCAGGCCATGGCCTTTTTTGCCCGGCAGGGCGTGGCCGACAACGTCACCCCGCTGAATAATCTCGATTGGACCAGGGAAATTTCGATTATCGAGTTTTTGCGCGACACCGGCAAACACTTCACCATCAATTACATGATGGCCAAGGATTCGGTAAAATCGCGCATTGGCCGCGAGGAAACCGGCATCTCCTACACCGAATTCAGCTATATGATTCTGCAGTCCCACGACTTCGAGTTTTTAAACCGCAGCCGGGGCTGCACCTTGCAAATCGGCGGCGGCGACCAGTTCGGCAACATTACGGCCGGGCTGGAACTGATCCGGCGCAAATCCGGCGCGCAGGCGTTTGGTCTGACCTTCCCGCTGATTACCACGGCGTCGGGGGCGAAATTCGGCAAGAGTGAGAAAGGGGCCATTTTCTTAAACCCCGAATTGACCTCGCCCTATGCGTTTTATCAGTACTGGATCAATGCCGACGACCGCGATGTCATCAACTTCCTGCGCTATTTTACGTTCCTTTCCCAAGACGCCATCAAGGCTTTGGCCGTGGAAACTGCCGAACGGCCGCATCTGCGGGTGGCCCAGAAAACATTGGCCCGTGAAACCACGACCATGATTCACGGGGCCGAGGAGTTGGCCAAGGTCGAAGCCGTCACAGAGGCATTGTTCGGCGGCGGCGACCTGCGCGCGGTTGACCCCAAAACGCTCAAGGCTGCCCTCGAAGCCGCGCCGGGCCTGCAGTTTCCGACGTTGGCCGATGTGCCGCCTTTGCCGAAGCTTTTGGCCGATCTGGGGCTTTGTCCGTCCAATTCCCAGGCCCGCAAGGATATCAAGGCCGGCGGCGTGTACCTGAATAATCTTCGCGTTGCATCCGAAGATCGGGCCCTCGTTGCGGAAGATTGCATCGGCGGCGACATCCTGCTGCTGCGCAAGGGCAAGAAAAATTACGGCGTTGTGACACTCGGCGCGTAGGGAGTAACGGGTGGCCTCCGGCGGGGGGGGGGGGGGGGCGGCGGGCGGCGGCAAGCCGGGCGACTGGCACTCCGCCCCATTGTCCAAGCAGGGCACGCCGGGCGTGCTGCACGGCATGCGCAGCCAGCTTATTCAGACCGAAGAC
>Ga0183100_1000368_pt1 | contig 41256 bp, 38 predicted proteins | sample Biomet2_FD_127789 | JGI IMG/M metagenome (GOLD analysis project Ga0183100, IMG submission 127789) | Microbial communities from bioreactor (seeded with anoxic lake sediment) at LBNL, California, USA - Biofuel metagenome 2 | ecosystem: Engineered > Bioreactor > Anaerobic > Unclassified ... | reverse complement strand
AGATCTACGGTTTTGGAGACCGCTGCTCTACCAATTGAACTATACCCCTATGGAGCGGAAAACGAGATTCGGACTCGCGACCCCCTCCTTGGCAAGGAGGTGCTCTACCACTGAGCTATTTCCGCATGTGAAAAAATAAATGGCGACCCAGGACGGACTTGAACCGACGACCTCCGCCGTGACAGGGCGGCATTCTAACCAACTAAACTACTGGGCCGAATATGTCCTCTATCAGATCTCTGACAGGATTATATGTTATCATATAATCCTTTTTCTTGCAAGTAATATTACACTTTTTCTCTCTTCATAAAAGAGTTTTTGTCATCTTTGTGGTATAATAGATGATATAGTTTACTGAATACCAAACATTGCCGTTAGCATGCCTTAGTTTTTTATATACTTGGCAGCCAATAATAAGCCAAATAATTTGAGGAGTGATCTATTATGCCGCAAACACCTGACTGGTCTTTAGGTGACAAATATCTTATACAGGAGGCTCCCTTTCTGGAGCCTTTAATTGAAAAATTTTCTCCGTGTACGCTTGTACCGGAAAAAGAAGATCGTTACTTTGCAACTCTATTGCGTGGTCTTATTTCTCAGCAGCTGCCCCCAGCTGTAGTAAACGATTTGTGCCGAAAAATAAGCTTGCTGGTAGGGGAGGTAACCCCAGAAAACATTATTGCCACTACAGACAAGGAACTTTTAGCGCAAGGGTTAGTTCAGCAGAAAATAGACTACCTTCGTAATTTTTCTCATATGGTTGCCAATGGACAAGTTACTTTAGATAAATTCGAAGAAATGTCCGACACTGAGATTTCCAAACAACTTTTACTTGTAAAGGGTTTAGGACAGTGGACCATAGAAATGTTCCTTCTTCTAGCTCTGTGTCGTACAGATGTTGTCCCAACAGCCGATCACAATTTTGCGAAAGCATTGCAGACTTTATTAAATCTGCCAGCGCTCCCTAAACGGGGAGAAATTAATAAGCTGACCGCATCCTGGCGTCCCTGGCGTTCCCTTGCAGTTTGGTATTTATGGCAAGCTTCAGACGACCTAGCAAAAAGAGAAGCCTTAGCTAAAAACAAAAAATAAAAACAAAAATCCCTTGCAGCTGCTGAGCTCGTAAGGGATTTTTTCTTGACTTTAAGGCATATTATGCATTAAAAGGCTAGCACTAGGTGAATTTGGGGCCTAGTTAATTCCCCTTCACCTTTTACACTTACAGTACCAAGCAATTCCATGTTATAATTACCTTGAGTTATCTAATATAAAAGAGGTGTTTTTATGAAAAAAACTACTACGTTAAAAATCAATGTTATTGCTGGATTACTTGCCTGCTCTACGTTATCGCCCTTAATCCCCAATATTAGTTATGCCGCCGATTTTGCTGGAGCTAATAAACAAATAACCTATACTGCCGCCGTGCCTGCTATTACGGTAACTGGTTACGCCGAACGCACCGTATCACCTGATACGGCTAGCATCACACTAGGCGTCATTAGCGAGGCAGCTAACCCTGCTGATGCCAAAATTGCTAATGACGAAGCAATGAACCTTATCATTACTAATCTAATGGAACTAGGTATCTCCAAAGCAGACATGAAAACCTCCAGTTTCTCTGTTACGCCCAACTATACACTAGATTCTGATAAAAAGACCCGAACTATCACTAGCTATTCTGTAGGAAATATGCTTAGCGTGAAAACACATGATTTTATTATGTTAGCTAATATCATCCAGAAAGCCACCGACTCCGGTGCTAATCAAATATATGGGGTCCGGTTCTATTTGGAAAATGATACTGCGGTAAAAAACGAACTTATGGCAGCGGCTCTAAGAAATGGTAAAAAGCAAGCATCACTAATTGCCAATTCTCTGGGACTTAGTCTTGGTCCAGTGCTTTCTGCTTCCGTATCAGACTACTCACCATCTTATAATACGATTAATTTCGATAAGCTAAGCATGCGGGCCGCGACCTCCAGTACCCCCATTGAAGAAGGCACTCTGAAAATTAGCGCTACTGCTAATCTCGCTTTTGCTATACGACAATAAAAAGTCTTTTCACAATGTGAGTTTTCTCTTTTGTTAACGTTTTAAATGCAGAAAAAACCCTTACGGCACTTCAAAAGCCTGTAAGGGTTTTTTTATTTTCAAATTTAAATTAATTTGCTATGGGGCGGTCTATACCCAGGTAATATTTTCACAAAAGCCAATTCATTGCAGTTGGGATATTGCGGACAATATACGCACTCTTTCCACACTTTTTGTGGTAATTTCTCTTTGTCAGATTCTTCATAGCCGCATTTCATAAAGAAACCAGGCTGATAAGTCAAAGTGAAAAACATCTGAGTGCCTTTTTCAACACCACTTTTTTCTAAAAGTGCAACTATTTCTTTGCCAATACCTGTTTTTTGCCTATCAGGATCAATAGCTAGTGATCTAATTTCTGCCAGCCTGTCCCAAACAAAATGCAAAGCGCCACAGCCTACAACCTTGTCACCTTCTACTGCCACAATATAGTCCCGCAAATTTTCATAAATGCTGTTGCGAGAACGAGGAAGCATTAGGCCCAATGTAGCATAATGGTTGCACAATTTATGTATTGCCTCTACTTCATTGAAAGTAGCTTTACGATATTCCAACATATTATAACCCTCCTTAGAATACTAAATCTTTTCCTAAATGATACAACCTAAAGACGAAAATCACAAGATTATTTTTTCTGTGTTGCATAAAAATCTGCCGCAGCCGCTAAAGCAAGTAACATAGCTGAAGGCCTAGGCGGACAACCCGGTACAGCAATATCCACCGGCAGGAGTTTATCCAAGGGACCAGCTATAGCATAGGTTTCGCCAAAAATTCCGCCGCTAATAGCACAAGCTCCTACAGCCATAACAATTTTCGGTGCCTGCATTGCCTCATAACTCATAATTAGTGCCTGTTCTAAATTTCTCGTGACTACACCCGTAACCATAAGTAAATCGGCATGGCGAGGGGAAGCAACGAAGGATAGTCCATATTGGGCTAAATCATAAACGGGATTAGAAAGTGCTCCCATCTCAAAATCACAGGCGTTACAGCTGCCCGCATCTAAGTGTCTTATGGCCAAAGAACGCCCTATTCTGTTCTTAATAAGTTCACCCATGACCGCCAAATTTTCATTGATAGGTATCGGTGCGGGATCTTTTCTAGTATGCTGCAAGGCCTCTTCTTTACAACTTTCTACGCACTTACCGCAAAACAAACAGCGCTTATAATAAATTTCCGGTAATCCGAGTGAATTGTTATTGGCAATAGCCCCGGTAGGGCAAACAGCTACACATTTATTGCACTTTATGCAAGCGTTAGGGGCTAGCTCCAGCTCTCCACGAATATTTTTTGCTCCGGTATTGTTTATTTGCTCGGTTTTTATTTTGCCTGCAAGAATTGTCTCTATTAATTTAAACATGAGTGCTTCCTCCTATCTGTCCATACAGGCATAACAAAGCTCAAAACTTTTATTTATTAAGGGAAAGTCGGGAATGATATCGCCTTGCACAGCCATCGTTAATGCCAGCCAGTTAGGATAAGACGCTGAACGCACAAAGAGTCTATATATTTTTTGCGTCTCATCTAGCATCAGCCAATGCAAATTGTTGCCGCGAGCAGATTCACTCATACCCCAGCTGCCTTCTTTTGTTCGATAAGAGGCCTTCCCATAATTTAACTTTTTTGTTTCGCTAGTTTCTATTTTTGTTATGATTTGGTGTAAAAGTTTTATGGTTTGAGTAACTTCACGTTCTCTAATTAATAAACGGGCATACACATCCCCGGAGTGCTCTACGGGAATAGAAAAGCTCATTGCACTATATAAACCGTAGGGCAAGTCACGCCGGCAATCAGTATCAACTCCTGAAGCCCTAGCGGCAACACCTACCATGGCCAGATCCAGCGCCGTCTGCTTTCTCACTAGACCAGTAGTCTTGACTCTATTTAAAAAATCAGAATGGTTAGCTAAAATTTCTACTATATCGTCGTAACCCTTTTTTACTTCATCCAAGGTTATTTTTAATTCTGCTAATGTTTCTAAGGAAACGTCTCGCCCTACTCCGCCCGGAACAATGACTCCCCGCAGAAAACGATTCCCAGCCAAACTTTCATTGCAGCGCATAATTTTTTCTTTTAAAGCACTACCCATACTAACAATAGGAGCAAACCCCAATCCAGCGCACAAATTACCGGTATCGCCTACATGATTATACAAGCGCTCTACTTCTGCTAAGAGCATACGAATTAACCATGCATATTGTGGCACTTCCTGTTCAGTTAGTTTTTCCAGTGCTTGGCAGTACGACAATGTATTGGCTATGCTACAGGCTCCACATATGCGTTCAACTATTAGCAATGCCTCGCCAATAGTTTTTCCCTCAACCATTTTTTCAATTCCCCGATGAGTAAAAAACAACTTAGCGTCTAATTGCAGCATATCTTCGCCAGCCTGGCTAAAACGAAAATGTCCTGGCTCTATAATACCGGCATGAATTGGTCCTACAGCTACTTCAAAAACCCCTGCGCCTTGAGCTGTGCTCATCTTGTATTCGCGTTGTCCTCTTACCTGTATTTTAGAATCCACATCCTTACGCAAAGGATAATAGCCGTGGGGAAAAGATTCGTGTAATACCAGCGGTCTAAGGTCAGGATGCCCTATAGGGCTGATACCAAACATATCGTTAATTTCCCTTTCATACCAAGCGGCCGCCGGATAAACCGGTGTTAAGGAATCATAGGTTAATTCCTTAGCCGGATCAAACTCTATACGAATGGTTTTTATATGATGCTTTGCTTGGTCAGTAAACAGCACATAAATGGCATAGCCTTGCCCCAGCATTCTTTCATCTGCGCCAAACATCGCTGTAAAAGCATTCTGCCCTTTATCTGAGCAAAGTTCGGCATTACTTAATAACTCCGCTGGTTTAATTCTGCGCATCATAATACAGTCCCTCCAATCACAATTTTTGTTGCGCTGGACAACAGTAGTTGCAAATAAGGAAAACGCTCTAAACAAGTACTGATAGCAATTGTACTAACTAACATAATAAGTAAAATAGCCATAGAACTAAAATTTAACAGTTCCCCTAAAGCCTTGCGTTTAGGCGCGCAGCTGAGCATCCGCAAAAAATGATACACTACGCCCATGAGCACTCCTGCTAAAAGCAAAACAAATAAACTTCCCAGTAAATACTGTCCGCTTTTAAAAATTTCCATAATTATTGTAAATTTGCTAAAAAATATACCAAAAGGCGGCATCCCCAAAATAGCAAACATGCCTAGCAGTGTAAAAGTAGCTGTATAAGGGGTTTCTCTCATCATCCCATGAATACGCATCATATTGCTTGTTTGGTATTCTTGAATGATGGTTCCCGCAAGAAAAAATAAAGCGAACTTAATCATGGCATGATTAAATAAATGTAATAATACCGCACTAACTGCATTGTTTGTAAAAATAGCAAGGCCAATAATCATAATTCCAATATTTTCCATACTAGAATAAGCTAATAAGCGCTTAATGTCTCTTTGCACAATAGCAAAGGGCACTGCTACGGCAACTGTTAAAAAAGCAAAAACATATAAAAGATTAAGAATAAAAGCAATTCCTACTGCCGGAACGATAATAACCATATTGCGCATCAAAACATAAATAGCACAAGCACATAAAGCCCCTGACAACAGCCCGCTAATTAAAGATGGTGCTTGGCTATAGGCATCAGGAAGCCAAGTGTGCATTGGTGCTAACCCGATCTTGGTCCCATAACCTATAAGAATAAATAAAAATGACATTTCAAGCAAATTAGGATTTAACAAGGCCGCATTTTGCTTAAGCCATACCCAATCCAAGGGTTTTACCGCCCCCAATACGGTCAACTGGGCATAGTATAAAATTATAGTTCCCAACAAGGCCAAACAAATACCTACGCTGCAAACCATGATATATTTCCACGCAGCTTCCAAAGCACTGCGGGTATGCTTAAAAGATACCAGTAATGCCGAAACTAATGTTGTGGCCTCAATACATACCCACATGAGCCCTAAATTTTGCGTAAGTAAAACCAAGAACATAGTCCACACAAACATTGTAAATAGTGCATAATATTTGCCTATAAAAGTTGCCTTTCTCTCTAAATAACCCCTAGTCGCTTCTTTGTCTAAATAAACTTTAGACAAAAGTCCCGCAACAAAATACAATGTCACTACTATAAATAAAAACCACATACTTAAGGCGTCAAGATAAAATGTTCCATCAGTAAAAATCCTATTAGGCTGTAACAACATGGTCATACGTGCAAATGTTCCCGCTATTATTAACACCGTTACTCTATTAAACCAGTGGAGCATATTATTACTTAGACATTTTGTTATTGCCAGAGCAGCAAAAAGCGGCGGTAGACCTATTAAAATATAAAGCATTTGCTGCATAAATTCACCCCTTCAACTTGCTTAACACATTAGTATCGGTAGTCATAAAAGAAAGGCTTAGCCGCTTAGTTAGAATTACCAAAATAACCACCGCAATAAGCACGTCCAAGAATATTCCTAATTCAATAATGATTGGCAGTCCTTCAGTAATCGCCATGCCGAAAAGATAAATGCCATTTTCCACCGTAATAAGTCCAATTATCTGCATAATAGCACGGCTGCGCATAACAATAAGCGTAAGTCCCGTCATGATTAATACCATGGCTGAAGCCAAAATATCCCTGCTGCCCATGCCTGGCAGCATTTTATCTATAAGCATATAAGCTAACACCACAAAGAAGGCGGCCGCCGCCGTAGAATAATTCACATTAATACCTGAATCTATTTCTTGTTCATTAGTCAGTTTCTTAACTACAGTAAATAACGCATATGGAATAACCCATACTTTAAAAATTACAGTTAAAATTGTTGGCAAAAAACTATGCCAGCCGCCATTCCCATCCATTCCTACCATAAGACACGCTCCTGCGATAATTGTAGACTGGAGCATAAGGCATATAATAGCATTTTTTAAATTCATAATTCTTGTTTGTAAAAATACAATAAGCAGTAAAAATATCAGTAACTGTTCCATATAGCCTCCTTCACTGTGCCACAATAGCTAAGAGCAAGAGGACTCCTGCTCCCATCATGTAAAAGCGCACTTTAAACAATCTCATTTTATTATTTAGACTCTCAACAATAGCAATTGCTACTGCGGTGATTACAATCTTTATTACAAGAGGGAAATTTACCGGGAAAAAAATCTGGGAAAAGACGATAATAAAAAGTAACCTTTTCAACATAGAGGCCAACTGAATAATAGCCAAAAAACGTCCTGAATATTCAAGCGTCATGCATTCATGAATCATAGTCAGTTCCAAATGAGTATCCGGGTTATCTATAGGAATACAGCCATTTTCTGCTAGCATAAGTGCAAAAAAACCGCAGCAGCTTAAAACACTGCTTATTGTAAAATAATATGCCCCATAATTCATATTCATTCCTAATATATCCGTTGTCCCATGCTGCATTGACGCAGAAAGAACAGCTAAAAGCATTACCGGTTCTACTAACGTTGAAACATATAACTCCCTTGATCCTCCCATGCCGCCAAAACTTGTTCCTGCGTCCAAAGAAGACAGAGTCATGATAAATCTGCCAATAGCCAAAAGAGAAATAAATACAAAAATATCCCCCAAAGAAACTTTAGCACCAAAAATAAATGGTAAAAGAGTCGCTGCCAACAAGACACTAAAAAAATAAACATATGGGGCCAATATGAAAACAATACTGGTGTAGGAAGTAATTACTGTTGGTTTTTTCCACAGTTTGACTAAATCATAATAGCCTTGAAAAACGCTGGCACCAATACGATTTTGCATACGTTCTTTAAGCTTTTTTGTAATACCCAAAACCAAGGGAGCAAAGGTTGTTAAAATAACTAACTGTGCTAGTAAAAGCAACACTTGTTCTAACATTTTATCCATTGTACATAGCCCCCCATATTAACGTCAAAATCATGGCAGCCATGACGTAACTCACATACAATCTAACGCTGCCCGTCTGAATTTTGCGTAAAAATGCAGCTGTTTTTACTAGCCAATGTTGAATCGGTTGATAAAAATTATCCGTAAACAGATCAGGCAAAGATAGTTCATAGAGAACCTCTCTACCGAAATACTCATGAGCTTTATGTAAATAACTCTTCTGCCTTGTTGGCTTTAAAATACCGTCAAACGCTCGCCGCATTGGTTTAGAAAAGCCCGTAGCCGAATATTGCTGCCTATTTGTAGAAATAGTACCACAATTCCATGTCTTATCCTGCCGCACCAATATTGTGGGCCTGTAGGTTAAACTATAGAAAATTGCACCTAAAATTATCAGTAAAATTGCTAAAACCACGGGCGCATAAATGCCTGTGCCGGCATCTGTTGGAAATGTAACTATTAGTATAGAGGCCGAGGCTGGAAATGATATAAAAATTTTATTCATTACCTTAAAGGCTAACTCAACTACCGGAGCACAAAAAATTCCCGTTGCTATTACTAACAATGCGCTTATCCCCATAGCTACAAGCATACTGATAGGAGATTCATGAATTTGAGTGCCAGTATTAGAACGAGGCCTCCCCAAAAAAATCACCCCATAGAAACGAACGACTGCGCCTAAGGCTAAAGCCGCCGCCAAGCCTAATAGAATAACCCCAAAAGCCGCCAAAAGTCTAAACCCCGTCCCTGCATCAGCGTTTACTAATTGTAATAAGCTTTTAAAAGTAAGCCATTCCCCTACAAAACCATTGGTTAAGGGCAATGCAGACAAAGCCATAGCACCTACCAAGGTAAAGGCTGAGGTCTGTGGCATAAATTTACCTAAGCCACCCATTTTTTCGATATTTTTTTCACCACCGGTTCCATGCATAATAGACCCGGCCGACATAAAAAGCAAACTCTTCATAATAGAATGATTAAAAGCATGCACTATAGCCGCGACAAATCCCAACATAGCGAGTTCTCTGTGATTTGTGGTTAATAGCAACATTCCTGTTCCCATCCCTACAAAAACAATACCCATATTTTCTACACTGGAATAAGCTAGAATACGCTTCATATCTGTAGCCATTTGCGCATACAGTGCCCCAATAAAGGCGGAAACTAAGGCTAAGGCAAAAACTAACGCACCCCACCAAAATTCCACTGGGCCAAGAAAATTGAAAATAAAACGGCCAAAGCCATATAAGGCCATATTCAGCATTACTCCTGACATTAAAGCTGAAACATGGCTAGGTGCTGCCGGATGGGCATTAGGAAGCCACACATGTAAGGGGACCAAGCCTGCCTTGAGTGCAAATCCAATGAAGGCCGCAAAAAAAGCCAGGTTACGTGCCCCAGCATCCAAGGTTTCTGCTGATAAAGAACTAAACTCCAAACTATTTGAGCCACTACCCACTACAAAAAAAGCAATGGTAATCGATGCTGTTCCCAAATGTGTCATTACAAGGTACTGATAGGCTGTTTGCCATACGCCCTTCTTCTCAGCTTCATGATTTACTAAAAGGGAAGAGACTAAGGCCATTATTTCCCATGCTACTAAAAAGCTCAAAATATCTTGCGCCAAAGTAACTAAAACCATGGAGAAAACAAAGGTTGTAAACAAAGCCGACAACATACGCAAACGATTACCTTGATAGGCAATTCCGTACCCAATTCCATATATTCCTGTAAGAACTCCCCCTAAACCGGTAATAGCTGAAAACACCGCACTCCAGCCATCCATAGCAAAAAAGAAATTTCCTATGTAGCATACAGGAGCAGAAATAGCCATATCCGTCAAAATATATTCTAAAGACGAAATAAGAACACAAGTACTACCGCATATAGTTGCTCCCTGGGCCAAATAATGTGCCCATATTTCCCGTTGTTTTGGTATGAATACAGTTAACATCCCAATTATGTAACAAAACCATCCCGTAATCGTCAAATCCACGTCTTTATATCCCACCCTTATTTTTTGTGACTAGAAACACCATTATAACACTTTAGGAGAAATATGCAAAAAGCCCGGAAAAGGAAATCACTCTTTTCCGGGCTTAGCTATTATTATTTAGTCTCTTAATTTTGCTTTAAAAGTTTCGCCAACAACGTCTACTATTTTTTTAATTACCATATCAATATCGCCATCCGTCAACGTTCTCTCCTTATCTTGGAAGGTAAGATTAAAAGCCATTGACTTACATCCTGCGGCAACTTGTTTACCGGTATAGAGATCAAATACTTTGACTTTAGTCAAAAGTTCCCCTCCATTAGCATGAATAACTTTGTCTAACTCCTCCATAGTAACTTCTGTAGGTACCACTACCGCAATATCTCGAGAAGTACTCGGGAACTTTGGCAGTCTTTGATACTGAGGTATAGTTGTTGCTCCAGCTACCAATGGCTCAACCTGTATTTCCAACAAATAGGCAACGGCGCCCAGCTCAAAGCTTGCTTGCACCACTGGGTGCACCTCACCAAAATAGCCAATAATTTTGCCCTGATACTCAATAGCGCAACTTTTCCCCGGATGCAAGAAAGGCTCATTAGAAGGAATAAGTTTATAGTCAGTAACTTGCAATTTTTCCATAAGGCCTTCCAAAATACCTTTCATATCGTAGAAATCCACATCATCGTGACTTTCGTTCCAATTAAGCTCATTACGCTTACCACTTAGCACGGCACACAAAACGCGAGGTTCTTCAGGGAATTCCGTTAATGGCAAACTTTTGGGTATAAAGGTCCTTCCCACTTCAAATATGCCTACCTTGGTATGCTGCCGAGCCAAATTATAGGCGGCTGCCGCTAATATGCTAGGAGCCATGGTGGTCCGCATTGTTTTAAATTCATCACTAATAGGATTAATTATTTCAATGGCTTTCCGTCGGCCATCATCTGTAGAAAGCTGCATTTTGTCAAAAGAATTTGCATGAATAAAGCTATAAGTCATGACTTCGTCCAAACCAGCAGACGCCATATAATCTTGAATTCCGTCACGCACGTCTTCAATAACCATTTGTCGGCCCTGTACTATATCAAGGCGTGGCAAGTGGGAGGTAATATTTTCAAAACTATGCATACGTGCAACTTCTTCGCTAATATCAGCATCACACGTCACATCAGGTCGCCAAGAAGGAGCTGTGATTATTAGAGTATCTTCCCCTTCTTCAACTACTGCGAATTTTATCTTTCGCAAAATTTTTACCATTTCGTTTTTGGTAATAACTTCCCCAATACGTCTGGAAATGGTATCTGCTGTTACTTTTATTACCGCAGGCCTATATTCTACAGGATAAGATTCCACAATTCCTTCTACGGTCTCGCAGGCACACATTTGTTCTAAGAGATGCGCTGCGCGATTTAAGGCATTATGTGTAAGCGCTGTATCTACCCCGCGTTCAAAACGCCCTGATGCCTCACTACGAAGGCCTAGCGCTTTGGAAGTGCGCCGTATACTCGGCCCGTTAAAAGTCGCCGCTTCTAGCATAACCATTACTGTATCACCGGTAACTTCAGTTTCCAGTCCACCCATAACGCCGCCCAAACCAATGGCATGATTTGGATCGGCAATAGTAATCATAGAAGAATCTAATATGCGTTCCTGCCCATCCAAAGTAACCAGTTTTTCGCCCTCGGTAGCCCGACGTACAATTAACTTGTGCATCGCAACCTTATCATAATCGTAAGCATGCATTGGCTGCCCCAATTCTAACATGACGTAATTAGTAACATCCACAACATTGCTAATAGGTCTCATACCGCAAGCACGCAAATGATTTTGCATCCAAACGGGAGATGGCATTATTTTGATATTTTGTAAGACGCGAACGGCAAACCTGCTGCATAATTCAGTAGCCACCACATCTATTTTAGCCATAGCTCGAGCATGTCCGCCAGCACTTTGCTTCACTGTTAAATCAGGCATTTTTAAATCTAAATTAAGCACGGCGGCTGCCTCACGAGCCAACCCCAGCATATTAAAGCAATCGCCACGATTAGCGGTTAAATCAATATCTAAAACCACATCATCTAACCCCAATACAGTCTTCACGTCTATACCTATTTCTGTATTAGACGGTAAAATGAAAATACCGCTGCGTTGCTCCGGCAATAAAAGTTTGCTGTCAATACCCAATTCCTCGGCACTGCACAACATACCAAAAGAATCCAAACCGCGCATTTTAGCTTTTTTTAGTTTCATACCACTTGGTAAAATGGAGCCAACCACTGCCACCGGTACTATATCATATTGCTTGACATTTTGCGCGCCGGTTAATATTTGTACTAATTCACCTTGCCCCAAATTCATCATGCAAATCCACAAATGATCAGAGTTTGGATGGCGTTCAATAGTTTCTACCTTGCCTGTAATAACACCCTCAAGGCCTTTTCCCAAATGAATAACTTGCTCTACCTCCAAACCAACACCGGTAAGTTTATCTGCCAACTCTTCCGGAGTTACATTAATATCAACATATTCTTTCATCCAATTCAAAGACGCTAACATAATTTTCCTCCTTATTTAAATTGTCTGATAAACCGCAAATCATTTTCAAAGAATAAGCGCAAATCATCAATACCATATTTCAGCATAGCAATACGCTCTACACCCATACCAAAGGCAAACCCGCTGACCTTTTCCGGATCAAACCCACTCATTTTTAATACATTGGGGTGCACCATGCCGCTGCCTAATATTTCCAGCCAGCCGGAATTCTTACATACACGACAGCCCTTACCACCACACATAACGCAGCTAATATCAACTTCTGCTGAAGGTTCTGTAAACGGAAAGAAGCTGGGGCGCAAACGAATTTTAACATCATTGCCAAACATTTCCTTACAAAAAACTTCCAACGTACCTTTCAAATCCGCTAAACTAATATTTTTATCAATTACCAATCCCTCTACTTGGTGGAACATGGGGGAATGAGTAGCATCATAATCATTACGATAAACTGTCCCAGGACAAATCATCCTTATAGGAGAATTCCCCTTATTTTCCTGCATAGTACGTGCTTGTACGGGAGAAGTCTGCGTGCGCAATAAAAACTCTTCAGTAATATAAAAAGTATCTTGCATGTCACGGGCCGGATGATCTTTGGGCAAGTTCAAAGCCTCGAAATTAAAATAATCATTTTCAATTTCCGGACCTTCCATAACAGCAAAACCCATGCGCATAAAAATCTTTTTCATTTCGCGTAAAGTCAGAGTTACCGGATGCAAATGCCCCTCTCTAGGTTTTCTGCCCGGCAAAGTAATATCAATTTTCTCATTGGCTAATTTATCTGCTAGTTCCGTTTTCTCAAGTTCCTTGCCACGGGTTTCCATAGCGTTCTCTAATTGATTGCGGATCTCGTTAACCATTTGTCCGATAACAGGCCGTTCTTCCGGAGATAATTTCCCCATGCCACGCATGATTTCTGTTAAAGACCCCTTCTTCCCCAAATATTGAACCTTCATTTCCTTTAATTCTGCGGCTGTGCCAATATTTGTTAAGTCTTTCAAGGCCTGTTCTTTTAGTTCCTGCAGTTTTTCTTTCATTTTCATGCCTCCTAAAAAAATAAAACCCTCACCCCACAAGGGGCGAAAGTTTCCGCGGTACCACCCTAATTTGTACTCTAAAGTCGTAACGTGACCAACGTTTGACCTACTTGTTGCCCCTTCAGTCAAATCACTCCAAAGTGAACTTCCCCCGCAGCATAGCATGCAGCTCTCAGCCTAGGCCGCACTTTCTGTATTAACACCTACGACGTACTCTCTTTTTCATCGCAATAAATTATATGTACATTAACGTGTGCTATTATAACACAAATTATTATTTAGTGGCAAGAGCTTGCTTATGTACACCCTCAAATAAAAATACTCCGGCGGCTATAGCTACATTTAGACTTTCAGCCTTTCCACCCATAGGAATATACACATTTTTCTTGGCTGCCCGTAACATCTCTTCGCTAGCGCCATTTGCTTCATTTCCCATAACGACTGCTACTTTTTCTGTCCAGTCAATTTCATAAATATTTACTCCATTATCTAAAGAAGTAACCCACAATTCCCATTTTTCTCTACTACACCATTCACAAAAACTTTTTTTCTCTACATCCGTTATAATTGGCACATGAAAAATCGATCCCATAGCTGAACGCACCACTTTAGGGCTATACAAGTCAGCGCAAGCATTTAAAAGAATCACTCCCGCAGCTCCGGCCGCATCAGCAGCTCTAATTATTGTTCCCACATTACCAGGGTCTCGAACTTCATCAAGAACTAATATTAACCCCTTTTGTTCTGCCAGATCAGCAAGTTTGTCTTTTCTCGCCTTTATTATCGCCACAATTCCCTGCGGATTTTTAGTATCTGCAATGCGCTCTATAATAACATGACTCACGTGATAGCACGGAACAACGCTGTTCTTAACCATCGTTGCTATTTTAGCGGCAGGAATTGAGTCATCAAAAAAAATAGATGTGACTTCCCAGCCCGAGGTTGTCGCTTCTTGCACCGCGCGTACGCCTTCTACAAGGAACTCTCCTCGCTGGCTGCGATACTTTTTCAAGTTTAACTCGGCTGCTTCTTTTACTATAGAATTCTGTAGGGAAATAATATCTTTTATCACAACCCTGACTCCATTGCTAAAACCATATTTTTTTCACCAATAACAATCAGTACGTCCCCAGCCACCAAAGGTTTTTGCGGGTCCATATTAATTTCTGTAGTACCATCTTTATGTTTTATAGCAACTACATTGACGCCATATTTACGACGAACATCAGCCTCAACAAGAGTTTTCCCTTCCATATCTCCTAGGAGCGAAATTTCCATAAGGCTCAAGTCATCAGTAAGTTCAATATAATCCATAATATTACTGGAAGCCAAGTTATGTGCTACACGCTTACCCATATCACGTTCCGGGTAAATAACTTTATCGGCTCCTATTTTTTCCAGCATTTTTCCATGCAAAGTAGATGAAGCCTTGGAAACAATCATGCGTACTCCTGCTTCCTTTAAAAGCATTGTGCACAACAAATTAGCTTGAAGTTCACCAATACCAACAATAGCTACGTCAAAATTACGTAAACCCAAAGCCTTTACAGTAGTTTCGTCAATATTATCTGTTACTACCACATGTGTCAGGACCGTGCTTAGGCGTTGTACTATTTCCTCATTATTATCTATGCCAAGCACCTCATGTCCCAATTCTGTTAATGTCTCGGCAACGCTAACGCCAAACCTGCCTAGACCCCATACAACATAAGATTTTTTCTTACCCATATTGTCCTCCTATCCTATCATAATTCGTTCTTTAGGATATTTAATATTACTAACTTTATTTCTATTCATTAACGCCATGGCAAAGGTCAAAACACCTACACGACCTGCAAACATAGTAAGAATAAGCACTATTTTGCTAGCATCGCAAATTCTCTGAGTTTCTCCAGCAGTTAACCCTACAGTAGCAAAAGCTGACATTACTTCGAAAAACATATTCAAGAATCTAGCATTTTCAAAATATGAAATAAAGAAGGTTCCAACGCAAACCCAGATAACTCCTATAGTCAAAATAATGAAAGCTTTATAAATAATACGCTCTTCTATTCTTCTATTAAAAACAACTAAATCTTCTTTGCCTCTCACCAAATTCCAAGTCGTCAAGACAACTACTGCAAATGTTGTAGTTTTAATACCGCCGCCTGTAGACGCAGGCGATGCGCCAACAAACATAAGCATTATTATCACAAACAAGGTAGCTTCGTGCATTTTATCTATCGGAAGGGTATTAAAACCTGCAGTTCTTGGCGTAACTGCCTGAAAATAACTAGCCAACACTTGCTGCGAAGTTGTTAAGTTTCCCAAAGTATCAGCATTCCCACTCTCCATAAACCAAATAGCGCCAGTGCCTACAATGATCAAAGAAAGCGTAGTTAAAAGCACCATTTTACTATGTAAACGCAGATCAGAAAAATTTCGTTTATTGATAATATCTTCCATGACGTTAAACCCTAATGAGCCTAAGATTATCAAAGAGGTGATAATTAAATTTACGGGCCAATCAGTAACAAACATCGTCAAACTGCGAAACCCACCCATCAAATCAAAACCAGCGTTGCAAAACGCTGATACAGCATGCCAATACCCCCAATAAATACCCTTGGCTCCAAACATTTGGAAAAAATGAACGGCTAATATAGTACCAAATAAAAACTCTATTACTAAAGAATATTTAACTACACGCAAACAAAGTCTGACGACACCTTCAACCTCGCTTTGATTAAGAGACTCTTGAATGCGCAGCCTCTCCTGCAAATTGATTTTTTTACCAAAAGCAATACTAAATAATGTGGCGAAGGTCATAATACCCAGTCCGCCTAATTGAATCAAAAAAATGATAACCATTTGTCCAAAAGTAGAAAAATATTCTGCAGTATCCACTACCACAAGCCCTGTTACACACGATGCTGAAGTAGCTGTAAATAGTGCATCAATAAAGGGTAAGGATTGCCCCGTATTACTAGACATCGGCAACATCAAAAGCAAAGTACCACAAGAAATCAAGCCAAAAAAAGTAAGTGCTATGATTTGATAGGTAGAAAAATGTGGAAATAATTTTAATGCTCTGCCCATCCCGAACCCCTCTCACGTAATATTATCTGAAACATATATCATTGTAATACATATTGTGAAGCTTAACAAGATTGAAGTTAAAAAAAACTAGCGTATTCGACCGAATACGCTAGTTTTTAGCTGCTTTATATGTTTTTGCCTAAAGCGGCAACCACATTTTCTACTCTTTTACGACATACTTGTTCTATGTATGGTTTAGCAACAAAGTCATCTGCCCCCATCTTCAAAGCTTTTATTTCCATTTCCTCACCTGTTTGAGAAGTAACTATTACCGGTATATGTTTATACTCCAATGAAGATTTCATCTTACTTAAAACTTCAAATCCATCCATAACAGGCATAATCAAATCAAGCATGACAATGGCTATTTTTTTTGTATTATCGCGCAAATAGCGCAGAGCGGCTGCACCATTATCCGCTTCCACAATAGTATAATCCTTCTTGAATATTTGGGCTAATATAACCCTATTTAACTCAACATCATCAACTATTAACATTATTTCTGCGTGTTTAGCGTTTTTTCTCACTTTTACTTCATATGTAGGAATTATGCGTGCCGGTCTTATCATTTCCTTATCAATAACAGATTTCTTAATTAGTGCTTCAAAATCTTTCTCCGGCATGGGCTTAGCATAATAGTATCCTTGAACATAATTACAATCCATACTATGTAACCGCTCTATTTGCTCCCTAGTCTCTACGCCTTCGGCAATGACCAATAGCCCCAGCCACTTAGCTAAGCTAATAATAAAGCTCAGAATATTCTTGCTGCCATTCTTCTGCATTTCATTCTTAATGAATTTCATATCCAATTTTAAAATATCAATGGGAAGATCACTAAGCATAGTAAGAGAAGAATAGCCAGTACCAAAATCATCCATTTCAATCATGAATCCAGCAGCACTAAGTCGCCGTACAGATTCAATAATCTGATTAGGATTCTCTGTATAAGCCGTTTCCGTTATTTCTAAATGTAAATATTGTGGTTCAATACCATATTTTTTGGTTAAATCCAGTAGCATATTAGGCAATTCTTTATTATACACATCAATACGAGAGACATTCACGGAAATTGCTAAAGGAGGAAGCCCCTCATCTAGCCATTTGCGCATAATTTGACAAGTTTTCTCCCATACGTAACTGTCAAGAGCCGTAATAAATCCGTTTTTCTCAAAAAAGGGAATAAAATCATTAGGGAGTATAAGTCCTTTTGCAGGATTGAGCCAACGAACCAGTGCTTCCGCCCCAGCTAATGCCTCACTTCGCAGATTGTATTTTGGCTGAAAATAAACCACAAATTCATGGTTTTTCAACGCCGTTTCCATAGTGTCAGCGATGTTCTGTTCTTTTAAAAGTTTTTGTCTAATAGTATCGTCATAATAAGCAAAATAGCTACCGTAAACACCCTTGATAGACTCAACTGCCAAAATGGCCCTATCGCCCATTGTCCCCGGCTCTATTGTACGATCTACTACAGCATAAACACCAAATCGCACAGTTAAACTCATCTCCACTGGGTATGAATTTAATTCTGCATCTGCCTGCGCAAATATGTCCTCAGTATATTCATCATTATGTTCTACCAATACCGCAAAAAAATCTGCTCCTATACGTCCACAAAGGACCTTTTTAGGCTGGGCAAAACTCATAATGCTTGCCATTTTGCGTAACAAATCATCGCCTATTTTAGTCCCATAGGTTTCATTGATAAGCTTAAAGTTAACTATATCAGAAACAATGATATCATAGTCTTTTTGTGGGTTTTCGCGCAGTACGTCACCAACTTTTTTGTAAAAAAAATTTTTACTGTAAACACCGGTCAATTCATCGTGTTCAATCGTTCGCAAAAAAGCAGCGCTTTCTCTAAGTGCAATAATATTTGCTAGCCTGTGTTTGATGATTTCGCTGTTGTATGGTTTAGGAAGAAAATCATTAGCCCCTAATTTCAGTGCCCTTATTTCGCTCTCTTCTCCATCTTTTTGTGTAGTAACTACCACTGGGATATTAGATAAATGAGGGTCATTCTGCCTTTTTTTCAAGAATTCATATCCATCCATTTTAGGCATAACAATATCCAACAAAATAACTGAAATTTTTTCTTTTTCATGTGCCAGAATATCCAAAGCATCCTGCCCGTCCTCAGCATGGATTACTTTATATTGATCTTGCAATATTTTTTGCAATAGCAGACGATTTATAACATTATCATCAACTACTAATACCCTTTTAAATGCCACCTTCAATATACCCCCCGTTGAATAATTATGTTTATTTTATTGCAAACATACTGGCATCTTGTTATATTTACTTATTAAAAACTTGCTCCTCTTATTACCCTCTGTCCCCGTAATAACATCTTCATGACCAAAATATATAATAGTGTTCTAAATTTGCTTTTTCTCTTAAAGATATTGCCATATTTTACATGCGAACAATTATACTATACATATGTCAGCCATTTATGCCTTTTGTACGCATAAATAGCTGACATATGTATCAACTTTTCGTTACATCATTTTGCCTTATTATAACATATAGAACTAAACAATGTTAATTTTTTATTAAAAACCTTTAGTAAAAACAAAAAACCTACAGAAAATCGTAGGTTTTTAATACTCATATGGTGCGGTTGGCGGGACTTGAACCCGCATGAGATTGCTCTCACCAGCCCCTCAAGCTGACGCGTCTGCCTTTCCGCCACAACCGCATGGGCGTTGATATTAAATTGGTGCGGCCAAGAGGACTTGAACCTCCACGGGGTTACCCCCACTAGCTCCTGAAGCTAGCGCGTCTGCCGTTCCGCCATGACCGCAATTTAAAACGAGAACTATATCATAATAGCATACGGCTATACTACCGTCAAGATGTCGGCTTAATATTTTTGTAAAGCTCCTCATATCGTTTTCGGTCCCACAACACTTTTTTTACATATTTTTTAGTGTCAACAAAGGGAATTTGGTCAGGGTCTTCAAAGTAAAAATCCCAATTATTTTCTGCCATCCATTCTTTAACCGTACCACGTCCGGCGTTATAAGCTGCCAAAGTTAAAATTTCATTGCCTTTGAATTCATGTTCTAGTTCCCCTAGATACCAGCACCCAAATTTAATGTTAAGCTCCGGTAATAAAAGGAGTTTATCCTTAAAGTTAGGAAAATCTGTGGCCTTGGCAATCCAAGCCCCTGTTTCCGGCATAATTTGCATAAGCCCTAAAGCACCCGGCTTAGAAGCTGCTGCCGGCTTAAATCCGCTTTCATTTTTTACAACGGCCACTACTAGAAAAGGATCTACTCTATATTTAGCACTATACATATGTATTTCATTACTATAGTGCCAAGTATAAACAAATTTTCTTTGTGCATAGTCTGAAAGCCATATTTCATAACCTAAAACAGAACCACAGACTAAAAATAATACTAAGTAAAGCCAAATCCGGCTTTGCTTTTTTCCCAATATAATCCCCTCGCTAATCTAAATGGTCCTTAAGGCAGCACGCACTTGTTTTTCCAAGCTACCAACACTGCCGCTATTATCCAATATTATTGTTGCATATTTTTTCTTTTCTGAAAAAGGCATTTGTGCGTTAAGCCTGGCTCTTACTTCCTCTTCTGTAATATTATTTCGTGCTATGGCACGTTTAATTTGTTCTTCTTCTGGAATTGATAGCAACCAAACAGCATCCACTCTGCTATACCACCCACACTCAATTAAGAGGGGTACATCAAGGGCAATTATTTTTTCTTGTTTTTTAGTATCTATAAACTCTTCTATTTTGCGCCACACATAACGGTGGATTATGTTTTCAAGTTTTTTTAACTCTTCCGGATTACTAAAAGCAATAGCCGCCATGACCTTCCTATCAAGCTCTCCATTATTAGCCAAAACTTTATCTCCAAAAGTTTCTCTAATTTGAGCTAAACAAGGCGAACCAAGCCGCACAGCGTCGTGCGCACTAGCATCAGCATCAAAAACCGGTATATTTTGCTTCCGCAAATATGCGGTTAAAGTACTTTTCCCCGAAGCAATACCTCCTGTAATACCAATTATCTTCATTATGCACCTCTTAACGCTGACATCTTGCGCAATAAGTACTGCCTCGCCCAGCTACCTTTAGCCCGCATAACTGTTGCCCACAAATCTTACATTTTTCGCCCTTGCGGCCGTATACAAAAAGATGCTCCACATTGTTTCCTTTGTTACCGTCAGCATCCTGGTAATTACGAAAAGTCGTTCCATGATTTTTTATTCCCTGAGCAATAACTTTATTAATGGCATCTATAAGCTTGCCAATTTCCTCGCCGCTTAAAAGATTTGCCGGCCGTTGTGGCAAAATTCCCGCAACAAAAAGAGCCTCATCGGCATAAATGTTCCCCAACCCCGCAATAATTTTTTGGTCCAAAATAACGCCTTTGATGGCGGCACCCTTTTTCCGACAAATAGATTCCAAATATTCTACCGTCAGTTCCTTACTCAAGGGCTCTGGTCCTAGGGTTGCATACCCATCAACGCATTTATCATCATTGTCAATAAGATAAAGTGTACCAAAAGTTCGTATATCCGTAAACCATAAATTCTCGTCTCCTGTTAATTCAAACTCAATCTTTGCATAAGCAGGTTCACCTTCCAGTTTATTAACGGCCAAAAGGGCCCCGGTCATGCGCAAATGTACCAGCATATACAACCCTTGTCCTAAATTCAACCGTAAATACTTGCCCTTGCGTTCAATGCTCTCAATAGTTTTACCGATTATTTTTTTTGCAAATATTTCTGCCGACGGATATTGAATAAGGCGCGGCAATCTAATATTTACTGCTTTTATTTTTTTCCCCACAACGTGTGGAGCCAATGTTTTTTTAACCTGTTCTACCTCTGGTAGCTCCGGCATGCTTTCACCCTATTTCGTCTGTGCCCAAGTTTTTCCGACAGCCACATCGGCAACCAAAGGCACGCTAAGTTTTACTGCGTTTTCCATGGTCGTTTTTACCAGCCCGGCAACCATTTGTCTTTCCTCATTAGTTACTTCCAAAACCAGTTCATCATGCACTTGCAATAATACCCTGCTTTTTACCCCAGCATTAGTTAAAACTTCCGCTACTTTAAGCATGGCAATTTTAATAATATCTGCAGCGGTACCTTGAATAGGAGTATTAATAGCAGTACGTTCTGCAAAGCTGCGTAAATTAAAGTTGCTTTGGGTAATGTCCGGCAAATAACGTCTCCTGCCAAAAAGTGTTTCTACATATCCTTGTTGCCGAGCTTTCATAATTTCCCTATCCATATAGGTTTTAACCCCTGTATAACGGGCAAAATAGTTTTTAATGTAAAGTGCCGCTTCATCCCGGCTAACGCCAAGCTGTTTGCTAAGTCCATAGTCACTAATACCATAAACTATACCAAAATTAACAGCCTTAGCCTTATTGCGCATAAAACTTGTAACTTCGTCTATATCCACCCCAAATACCTCTGCCGCAGTTCTAGCATGCACATCTTGCCCTTTAGCAAAAGAATCCAAAAACAACGGATCTTGCGAAATATGTGCTAATATTCTAAGTTCAACTTGAGAATAATCACAAGACATGAGCAAATCATATCCAAGGCCCGGCACAAACATTTCCCGCATGCGTTTACCTATTTCCGTTCTAATTGGTATGTTTTGCAAATTGGGTTCTGTGCTAGATAGCCTCCCCGTAATTGTAACCGCTTGTTGAAAATGGGTGTGAATACGGCGGGTTGTTTCATTAATCAAAGGCTTCATGCCTTCCAAATATGTAGAAAGCAACTTTGACAATTTACGATGCTCAAGAATAGTACTAATTATGGGATGCTTTCCCTCCAGTTGTTCCAAAACGGTAACGTCTGTAGAATAGCCTGTCTTGGTTTTTTTCATAATGGGCAGCCCTAATTTTTCAAAAAGCAACGCACCTAATTGCTTAGGTGATTTTAAATTAAATTCTTCTCCTGCCTGCTCCTGAGCCAAACATTCTAATTCCGCTACTTTGTCTTTCATTTCTATAGTAATGGCAGCAAGCATTTTCTCGTCAATGGCAATACCTGTAAATTCCATTTGAGCCAATACAGATACCAACGGCAATTCAATAGTAGTATAGAGATTAGTCAAATGCCGCTCCTGCAAAAATTTCTGCATAATCGGCACTAACGTCCCTAAGTCTTGTACTGTCCCGCCGTCATTAGGGAAAATATAGCGATTAGAAAGCATTTGTAAGGAGAAGGAATTTTCTCCTGCCTCATACAAATACCCAGCTATAGACACGTCCTCCACTACTCCGGCCAAAGTTTTGCCATGAGACAGGCAAACCTTGTATAACTCTTTGCCGTCACAAACAGCCTTTTTTGCAGAAGTATCCGCCAACCAAGTGTAAACCGATTCCCAAGCCAAAAAATCCCTATCTAAAACATAAACCTTGGCACCTGACAATATTTCCACATGAACTAAATCTAACTTAGGTATTTCTCCCTCTACGACATAGGTAAGAGGCGTAACAACATGATTGGCTCTAATTGTTTCAAATAATTTTTCTGCTTGCCCTTGCTCACTTATTTTCACCCGCGGATAATGTTCTACTTGTGAATAAGTTTGACTACCGAATAAATCCATCACTGACGTTTCTTCGTCAGTGCCTAAAACAGCGGCAAACCGTTCCCATAAATTTCTAAATTCCAATTCTTGCATCATAAGACGCACTGTACCTGACATTCCCCTTAAGCTATACCCAGTCAAATCCGTAGATATAGGTGCCTTGCGGCAAATGGTTGCCAATTCTTTAGACAGCAATGCCTGTTCCTTATTAGCTGCAAGTTTTTCTTTAAGGCTCTTGCCATTTACCTTATCAATATTATTTAGTACGTTTTCAACAGAATTATATTCCACAATAAGTTTTAACGCTGTTTTAGGCCCTACACCTGGTACTCCCGGTATATTATCACTTACGTCCCCCATAAGGCCCTTCAAATCGATGATTTGCAACGGCGTTAAGCCCTCGTAGTTCTTAGCGAATTCCTTAGCGTCATAAATCTGTATGTCGCTAATGCCACGTTTTGTATAATAAATATTTACATTATCATCAATCAGTTGGAATTCATCTTTATCTCCCGTTACAATGATTACATCCATATCTTTGGGCGCTGCAGTCGACAAGGTTCCTATAATATCATCTGCCTCATATCCCTCTAAGTCCATGGTATTGATACCCATTTCCTTCAGCAATTCCATAGCTATGGGAAATTGTTCTGATAATTCACTAGGGGTCACTTTACGTTGTGCCTTATACTGCTCATACTTGTCATTACGAAAGGTTTTCCTAGATTTGTCAAAAGCAATGGCCACATATTTGGGTGATAATTCAGTCAAAAGACGCAACAGCATGTTACAAAAACCATAAACAGCGCCTGTATTGACATTTTTTTTGGTTTTAAGAGGTGGCAAGGCAAAGAAAGCTCTATGAATAAGGCTGCTGCCATCAATAATTAAAAATTTTTCTGCCATATGCGTACCATCCTTTAAATTTTTAGAACTATATCTCATATTATAACACAGATATCAATCGTATATAGTTGATTTGTAGTATGTAAATACATATAAAGCAAAATTTAATCCTTTAAAAACCTGGCTGCCCACAATTTTTTAAAAATAGCTTATACACATTTACTTTTTTATTGACGGTTTAATGCAGAAGTGTTACAATTTCTCTTATATAAACTACATTACACACACTAACGAAACACTTGGAGGGATTGAAATGGCTTATAAATTTGCCGACCGTATGGAACGAATGCAAGCATCAGAAATCCGTGAATTGTTGAAATTAACTCAACAACCGGATATTATTTCCTTTGCAGGTGGTCTACCTGCTCCCGAGCTTTTTCCCATTGAGGAAATTGCCAAAGTATCACATGATCTCGTCTTAAAAGAAGGAAGACAGCTTCTACAATACGCAACAACAGAGGGCCGTCCTACTTTGCGTCAAAAGATTGCCGACCGCATGAAGGCTAAATATAGCACTATTGTTACCGCTGATGAGATTTTAATCACTACCGGTTCTCAGCAATGCTTAGACTTTGCCGGCAAGCTCTTTTTGAACCCAGGCGATGTGGTTTTATGTGAAAGCCCTTCCTATTTAGGCGCACTAAATGCTTTTAATGCGTATGAACCCGTATTTAAGGAAGTTCCTACGGACGAAAACGGTCTGATTCCTGAAGAATTGGATAAAATTCTTAGCACGACACCTAAATGCAAATTCATCTATGTAATTCCTGATTTTCAAAATCCAACCGGTCGTACTTGGTCACCGGAACGACGCAAAAAATTTATGGAAGTTATTAATAAACACAATCTACCTGTTTTGGAAGATAATCCTTATGGAGAGTTACGCTATGAGGGAACTATCCAACCTTCACTAAAATCCATGGATACTAAAAACTTAGTAATGTTTTTAGGCACTTTTTCAAAAATTTTCTGTCCAGGGTTACGTCTTGGCTGGGTTGCAGCTAATCCCAAACTTTTGTCTGAATTTATTAAAATTAAACAAAGCGCTGACTTGCATACCTCCAACTTTGATCAAGGCATTGCGGACTCCTACATAGAAAACTACGATTTGGATGCTCATGTAGAAGAAATTAAGGCTTTGTACAAAAAACGTCGCGATTGTATTATAAAAGCTATGGAAGACAATTTTACAGATGGTACTACTTGGACCCATCCTGAAGGCGGACTGTTTTTGTGGCTGACCTTCCCTGAGGGAACAAGTGCTGCAAAAGTTTTCCAAAAATGTATTGAAAAGAAAGTTGCCGGTGTAACCGGAGACGCTTTCTTCCCTAATGAGAAAACTAACCGTAATATGCGTATTAATTTTTCCAATATGCCTGAAGATAAAATTATCGAAGGTATTAAGCGTATGGCAGATGCTTTGCGGGAATGTGCTAAATAACCAGGACTTAAAAATCCCTGAACATTATGTGTTCAGGGATTTTTTTTGTTTATTTCACCACGTAATCTTTCAAGAAAACCATACAATATTCTTGCCGTCATACCCCAAATAACATATTTTTTGTACTGGTAAAAATAGACATCATAACCTCTACGAGTATTCCATTCTTTAGGATATTCCGGTAATAAATCATAGGGGAAATCTTTAGAAGCTTTATTAGCCAATTGCATATGTACCCTACGGGGCTTTTGTTGCAATAGAGCGTCTAAGGGCACCAAAAATACTTCGCCCACTTCATCAGCATTAGGTTTTACTTGTTTGAAATCATGAATTATTCCCAAAAATGGATACAATATTGGGCCTAATTGCGTAACTAAGTAATCCAATTCGCCATAAATTTCCATATCAACCGAAAGAATTCCCAGCTCCTCGCAAGTCTCTCTAATAGCTGTATTACGCAATGTTTTATCCTTTTTATCTCTTTTTCCACCAGGGAAGCAAATATCCCCAGGCTGCCAAGCAAGCTTCTGAGAGCGCACTTCAAATAAGACACAAACCTGTCCTTTGTGTCTTACTAAAGGTACTAAAACCGCTGTTTCCCACAATCCATCGTTTTTATCTAAGACCGCCTCTCTTCTTCCCAGCATAGTCTTAATTTGTTGGCAAATATTTTTATCAGCATAACTTTCCATATTCACCACTCCTCATCAATAGTCCAATTGCTAACACATTTTCCCTACGTTTACCCAAGCCTTATACCCCGAATATTTTTCTAATTCTTCTATAGTTAGTTCAATGGCGCTATTGCTGCTGCCGCAGGCAGGAAACAGAGTCTTAAAGCGTTTCATAGACTCATCAAGATAGACAGCCACTCCCTCTTTAATGCCAAAGGGACATACGCCGCCAACGGCGTGCCCTATGAGCTCTTCTACCTGCCCTGCGGTAAGCATTTTCGCTTTTACACCAAACTGTTCTTTATATTTATGATTGTCTATCTTTACATCTCCCGCCACCAAAATCAGTAAAGGGCCTTCCTTACTCATAAATGATAATGTTTTACAAATTCTCGCTTCTTCGCATCCTGCGGCTACTGCTGCCAATTCCACCGTGGCACTTGATGTGGTAAATTCGATAATACGATCTTCTATGCCAAATTTGGCAAAATATTCCCGAGCTCTTTCAATAGACATTTGTTCTCCTTTGAAATTGTATTATTTTTTATGGCTAAATTGAGGTAAATAATTAACAAAAAACATATTTTGTTCTCATTATTGTCTTATCTTTGTCAACATTCTCAATTATAATCTAATTATAAATTGTATTACCTTATAAGTAAAGATTGTAGCCGCATATTCTGTGCTAAAGACTTAAAATATCTCTCTGACACTGGTTTTGCCAACTCTGTCGGCTGAATTATCAGCTTGGCATTTAAAATATATAGCAGCAAAAGAAACTGTCGTAATGAGTTTAACCTCATTACGACAGTTTCTTTTGCTTTTCAACCTTATTTTTATATACAAGCCTTTACTGCCGCTGTCATAACACGAACATAATCAGCTACCGGTTTCACGCAATTGGTACCGCTTTCTTCTACTATCTTAACAATAGCACTGCCAACAATAGCACCATCGCTTATAGCAGCCATTTTGTTTGCCTGTTCCGGTGTTGCAATTCCAAACCCTACGGCAATAGGGACCTTCGTAACCTGTCTAATTTGTTCTACAATAGCTGTTATATCCGTAGTAATAGTGGTTCGCACCCCGGTAACTCCAAGGGAAGAAACTAGATATATGTACCCTGCCGCCTCTTTGGCAATCATCTTTATACGCTGTTCAGATGTTGGTGCGATAAGTGAAATAAGGTTAACATCGTATTGCTTACAATACTGCGCTATTTCGCCTTTCTCTTCAAAAGGTACATCAGGAACAATTACTCCGCTAATACCACATTCTTGACAATTTTTGAAAAATTTATCACAGCCATAAGTGAAAATAGGATTAATATAAGTCAAAAAAACCAAAGGTACCTGAGTGTTTTGACGAACTTTTTTTAACATGGCAAAAATCTTATCGGTTTTACAACCAGCTTGCAAAGCTCGTAAATCAGCAGCCTGAATTACCGGTCCTTCTGCTACAGGATCAGAAAAAGGAATGCCTATTTCAATAATCCCAGCGCCTGCTTTTTCCATAGCATAAATCATTTCTTCTGTTATTTCTAGGCTTGGGTCCCCTGCGGTAATAAAAGGAATAAACACTTTCTTTTCTTTGGCGAACACTTCTGCAATTTTATTCATGCAAATCAACCCCCTTATATCTGGCAATAGCTGCTACGTCCTTATCTCCACGCCCTGAAAGATTTACTACGATAATTTTATCTTTGCTCATAGTTGGTGCCAGCTTCATAGCATAAGCTAACGCATGGGCACTTTCAATAGCGGGTATTATACCTTCCATTCTAGACAAATAATCAAAAGCTGCTACTGATTCATCATCGGTAACAGGCACATATTGTGCACGACCAGTATCATGGAGATAAGCGTGCTCAGGTCCTATTCCCGGATAATCCAACCCTGCGGAAATAGAATATACCGGTGCAATTTGACCGTCAGCATCTTGTAAAAAATAGGATTTCATTCCATGGAAAATGCCTTCGCTTCCTCTAGCAATTGTGGCCGCCGTCTCCGCCGTATTAACGCCACGCCCTGCGGCCTCTACGCCAACAAGTTTTACAGCCTTATCTTGAATGAAGTCATAGAATAGGCCCATGGCATTGCTGCCACCACCAACGCAGGCCATAACAACATCAGGCAGCCTTCCTTCTTTTTCCAGCATCTGAGCTTTTACTTCCTTACCTATAACACATTGAAAATCTCTCACCATTTCAGGATAGGGATGAGGCCCCATAACTGATCCTAGAACATAAAAGGTATCTAAAACACGTGCGGTCCAAACACGGAATGCCTCATTTACCGCGTCTTTTAAGGTCATGGTTCCCGACGTTACAGGAACTACTTTAGCCCCCAGCAGCTCCATTCTAAACACGTTAAGTGCCTGGCGTTCAGTATCTTCTTTACCCATATACACAACGCATTCCATACCCATAAGAGCCGCAACCGTGGCCGTAGCTACTCCGTGCTGCCCTGCACCTGTTTCCGCTATAACTCTGGTTTTCCCCATCCTTTTGGCCAACAAGCACTGCCCAAGAACATTATTAATTTTGTGAGAACCGGTGTGATTTAAATCTTCGCGTTTTAGGTAGATTTTGGCCCCGCCCAAATCTTCTGTAATTTTCCCCGCATAATAAAGCAATGAGGGCCTATTAGCATAATCATGATAGAGTTTTTGCAACTCTTGCAGAAATTCCGGGTCATCTTTATATTTTTCGTATGCCCTCTCTAATTCCAAAACTGCATTCATCAACGTTTCCGGTAAATATTGCCCTCCATGAATACCGTACCTTCCCTTAGTCATTTTTTACCATCCTTTCGCATCCAGCTATTTATTTACATTTTTCACAGCATAAATAAACTCTGCCATTTTTGTAAAATCTTTATATCCATCTATTTCTACGCCACCACTAACATCAACCCCATAAGGAGAAGTTCGTTGTATTACTTGAGTTACATTTTCTGCTGTAAGTCCACCTGCCATACCAAATGGCTTAGGAATAACTACCTCGTTTAAAATATTGTAATCAAAAAGCTGACCAACACCACCAAATTTTCCTGCTTTAAAAGTATCTAGCAAAAAATAATCACAATCATAGTCTTCCAAATTTATAAGGCTTTTCCTATCTTTTACTCTTATGACCTTAATAATTGGCTTGTCTGTTTTGGCCCTAAGACGCTTACAATATCTAGGAGTTTCATCACCATGTAACTGAATAACATCAATTATTCCCTTATTAGCAATAGAAGCAACTTTTTCCACCGAATCATAAACAAAAACACCTACCGTCTGAATATTGGCAGCCAAATTTTTTTTTAGTGCGGCAGCCATATCCTCATTGACCTGTCTTTTGCTATCAGCAAAGACAAATCCTATGAAATCAGGGTTCAAGTAATTAGCCCATGCAACGTCCTGTTGGCGCCGCAATCCGCATATTTTAATTTTCGGCATGGGTTTTACCTCGCAATTCTGCTATGGTCTTTTTCAAGTTACCACTACGCATCAATGTTTCTCCTATAAGCACGGCATCAACACCGGCAGCTTCTAGCAAAGCAATATCATTCCTTGTTTTCATGCCGCTTTCAGAAACAAAAATCTTATCTTCCGGTACTAACTTGCGAAGCCTCACGCTATTTTGGATATCTAAGGTAAAATCCTTCAAATTACGGTTATTAACTCCGACAACTCGGCTACCAGCATTTAATGCCACGTCAATCTCCCTTGCATCGTGGGCTTCTACTAAGGCCGTAATTCCCAACAAGTCACATATCTTTAAATAATATCTAATTGTCTCTGCGTTTAGTAAGGCACAAATCAAAAGTACTGCATCAGCGCCTATAACTTTGGCCTCATAAATCTGATATTCGTCTATAGTAAAATCTTTTCTTATTATAGGTAAATTTGCTGCCTGCTTCACATTAGTTAAGTACTCATCTCTTCCCAAAAAATATTTTGGTTCCGTAAGTATGGAAATTGCTGTGGCTCCAGCTTCTTTGTAGGCCTTTGCTTGGACTAGCGGTGCAAAATTTGGAGCAATGATACCTTTAGATGGAGAAGCTTTTTTTATCTCGGCAATGATACTTATACCATTTGTGCGCAAAACTTTTTCAAAAATAAAATTACCCACCGGTAAAGCCAAAGCCGCCTGTCTTATTTCTGCCAAAGGCTTATCTTTTTTTAATTGTTCTACTCGTAGACGGGCATAATCTGCAATGGTATCTAAAATCATCATGCACCTCTTAATTTTTATTTATCTCTTGACCCAACTTTTGTGTCAATTGTACGAAAGCATCCAGCTTTGCTTTAGCCTTGCCACTGTCTATAATATCTCCCGCCATTTTTACGCATTCACGCAACGTATGCTTGTTCCGTCCCATATAAATACACAGTGCGGCATTTAATAATACAGCATTGCGTTTTGCTCCTCTATCTTTTCCCGTTAAAATATCCAAGGTTATTTGAGCATTAATAGGCGCATCACCTCCCACAAGCTCTTCTGATTTACAAGTTTCGAATCCTAACTGCTTAGGATCTAGGAAAAAACTATTTACCCTGCCATTAGAAATTTCACAAATAGTACTGGAAGTTACCATAGATGCTTCATCTAACCCATCATGTCCATGTACTACCATGGCGTGTTTTACTCCTAAATTAGCTAAAACTCTAGCTAATGGCTCTACTAGATTCTCGTTATAAACACCTAACAGCTGCATGTTTGCCCCAGCAGGATTAGCCAGCGGCCCAATAATATTGAATAAAGTACGAATGCCAAGTTCCTTACGTACCGGTCCTGCAAACCGCATGGAAGAATGATAAAGAGGAGCAAATAAAAAGCAGATACCGATTTCTTTTAATACTTTTTCACTCGCGGCTGCCGATAAATCTATCTTCACGCCCAAAGCTTCCAAAACATCTGCCGCTCCACATTTACTGGAAACGCTGCGATTGCCGTGCTTAGCAACAGGAATTCCTGTGGCAGAGACAACAAAGGCACTGGTCGTAGAAATATTAAAAGTATTTGCACAGTCACCACCGGTTCCAACTATATCTAAAACATCGTGGTCAGAATGAAAGGTAAGGCACTTGTCACGCAGCACCATGGCACAAGCGGTTATTTCATCTATGGTCTCACCTTTCATACGCATAGCTGTAATAAAACTTGCTATTTGAGCATTGGTAGCGTCTCCGCTCATAATAGAATTCATAACGTCCTTAGTAGTATTCAAACTTAGATTATGTCCATCCGCTAATTCCAAAATCGCCTCTTGTATCATTATTTCCCAGCTCCTATTCTTAAGAAATTTTCTAATATTTTACTGCCATCCGGCGTCATAATAGACTCTGGATGAAATTGTACGCCAAATACATTATAGTCTCTATGTTTAATGCCCATAATCTCACCTTCGGCCGATTCTGCTATAACCAGCAGCTCATCCGGTAATTCTTCCTTCTCTACAATAAGAGAATGATAACGGGCTGCCTTAATAATTGGTGCTAATCCGAGAAATATCTCACTGCCATTGGCAATATGAATATCACTTTGCTTTCCATGAACCAAATTCTTAGCTAAACCGACTTGAGCATTAAATACCTCCCCTATTGCTTGGTGCCCTAAGCATACCCCTAGGATGGGAATCTTCCCTGCGAAATTCTTAATAACAGCTTCACAAATGCCAGCATCTTTGGGGTACCCAGGCCCAGGAGAAAGGATAATATGAGTTGGTTTTATTTTTTTTATTTCCTCCGGTGTTATTTTATCATTACGATAAACTATTACATCTTTATTAATATCACCAATGTACTGGTATAAGTTGTAGGTGAAGCTATCATAATTATCTATAAGCAAGATCATTGCTACCGCCTACCTTTCCCTCGTAGATTTTTCAAGCGCTTGCAAAACTGCGCCAGCTTTATTTAAAGTTTCAGTGTATTCTGTTTCTGCAACAGAATCAGCAACAATCCCGCCACCGGCTTGTACATAAACTTTTCCTTTGTGTTTGACCGCGGTTCTAATAGTGATACAAATGTCCATATTACCTGCAAAATCTAAATACCCCATACCCCCACCATAAATTCCCCGTCTGTTAGGTTCTAGCTCATCAATAATTTCACAAGCCCGAATCTTAGGCGCACCTGATAACGTGCCTGCCGGGAAAACAGAACAAAGGGCATCTACACTATCCATACCTGCTTTTAGATTACCTGTAACACGGCTAGTAATATGCATTACTTGTGAGAACTTATTAATTACCTTGTAATCCGGTACTTTAACACTGCCAAATTCGCTTACGCGCCCTACATCGTTACGACCTAAATCCACTAACATATTATGTTCCGCAATTTCTTTTTCATCTCTTAGCAATTCTTCTTCCAGCGCTTTGTCTTCTTGCTCTGTTTTACCACGAGGCCTAGTACCTGCTATAGGCATACTGGTTATTGTCCTATCTACTACTTTGACCAAGGTTTCAGGTGAACTTCCTGCGATTTCTACGTCATCATTTTTCAAAAACACCATATATTGGGAAGGATTAGAAGTCCTTAATAAGCGATAAACATTAAATAAACTTTGATCATATTCCGCACTGAACTGCTGAGAATAAACCGCTTGAAAAATATCCCCATTTTTTATGTGATCAGAAATTCTAGCTAAGTTGTCCGCATATTCGGTCTTAGTTTGATTACACTTCATTGGTCCCATTTTAGCCGGCACATATTTGGGGAAATTAATAGGTTTTTCCAACATCTGCTCAATGGCTTCTATTTCTCGTTCTGCTTTGTGATAGTTAACAGCAGCATCTTCTGTTTTCACGTTTACGATGATAAAAATCTTTTGCTGTAAATGATCAAAAGCAATAATCTTGTCAAATAACATTAAGTCAAAATCAGGATACTCCGTCGCTTTTGTCTCATCAAAATGCAAGGAAGGTTCGCAATACTGAATGAAATCATAGGAGAAATACCCTACAAAACCACCAGTTAACGGTGGTATACCCGTAATTTTAGGCACCTTGTATTCCTTTAAAATATCTCTTATACATTGAATTGGATCTTCTGCGAATAATTTTACCGTAGCCATATTTTTTACTTCCACGATTTTGTCCTTCGCTTTAATCCGTACAATTGGGTCATAGCCGATGAAGGAATATCGTCCCCATTTTTCTCCTCCTTCCAAACTCTCTAGTAAGAAATAATTGTTACTGCTTTCCCGTACTGCCTGTAAAAAAGCGATAGGCGTAGTCATATCAGCAAACAACTCCTTGCAAACAGGTACTGCGGTGTAATCCTTTTTATACTCTTTTACCTCTTCTAACGTTAAATTAAGCATTTTCCTTTTCTCCTTTTTATAATAAAATAAACGGTTACCTATCTTGCAAGCAACCACTGGCATATGCTCACAAAATAGGTAACCGTCTCCAAGTTTAAAAAATAAAACACCTGTCCTTTTGCAAGGACAGGTGTATAAACCTGCGGTACCACCTTGTTTTACGAAAAAAGCTCGTAATCTCTAGCAGAATGCCAACACATTCCTCATCTATAACGCAGATGCTACGTTGCAGAATACTCTCAAGCAAACTTGATTTGACTGCACCCTCGGTGGTCCATTTGTCGAACTGCATCTCTGCCCGGTTCCCAGCATCCCGAACTCTCTGTAAGCGCATCTTTCGGCGTTATCTCCACCTCTTAGGTTTTATAAGGCTTATTAAATTGGATTCATTGTAACACCATAAAATAACTCTGTCAATACATTTTAATAATGTTTCATTTTAGCTTGTTCTTTTTGCAATTCTTCTTCCGGTATTAAATCCTGGCTCTGTGCTAAAACATCTCTAATACGTGTGTAATTAAGCACGCTGATATTACCATTAGAATTAATTATATCCGTTTTTGCCAGTTTTCGTATGGCAAATAACAAAGCAAGTCCATAACTGAAAAGTGTCTTTTCCTTAGGTGTAAACTCGGTATAACTGGTCTTCTCCTCTATAATATCTTCTAATTGTTCCACAACTTTTATCTGTTCTTGACGCAAAACCGTAAATCTGTGGTAAACATATTCCAATGTTTCATTAATGCGTTTTACTCTACCACAAGCATCAGCTAAATCTAAAGATTTTGCATCTAAACGGGCTTTAAACATGATTACATGTTCCTTATCCAAATCCTTTAAAGCAGAAAGAGAATAGGCCTTATCATCCAGCACAACAGGAAAGCACATCATTTTGTTAAACATGGCAAGTTCTTCCAAACGACCCATGTTTTTGGAATCTACAGGTATATCAACCAAATTTTCCAAAATGGACTTTCCACCATCATCGCTAGCCATAGTAGAAGCTCCACCATGTAAAACAATTGCGCTTAAAATACCGGGGCCAATCTTGTCTAAATTTTTAGCATGCATTTCATCTACCAATTCACAAGCAGCAAACAAATGTCCTATATCGCTAGAAGAGAGACGTAAATTTTTATGATTATAATAAACAACGCTAGCCGGCTTATGTTCAACGGCCCTAAAAATTCTAATTATGCGGCGGTTATAATTCCATGCATCTAATTTTGACATAGCAAATTCTTCAATGATATCAAGTGTCTGTTGCTCCAATTCATAAAGAGCATACTTTTCGTCTTTATAACGTGCTATAGCACTATCCAAAATCTTTTTGCGGCTATTTTCGTTAGAATAGCTATGCCAACCTACCGCACTTAATTTTTCAGTCAACCATTTTGTGAACGGCATTCTTTTCCCTCGCTTTTCGCTTATAATATAGTACACATTGCTATTCTACGTTAAAAATATAGCGACTTTTATTTTAAAACATCGTGCAATACACGAAGTGCATTTTTATTGGTAATCTTATCAATTTCTTCCCCTGTGTAACCTGATTTTTCTAAAGCTCCAATTAATTTTGGGAAGTCTTCGCAGGTTCTTACTCCGCTTGCACCGCCAAAACCATCAAAATCGCTACCCAATGCTAAAACATCAATGCCACCAACATTTTTAATATGTGCAATATGCTGCAAAATCTGTTCCATACTGCCTGTTCCATCATGTCCCAGAAACTTACTGAAAAAATTTATACCTGTAACTCCACCAGCTTCTGCCAGACGTTTAATCATAGGATCAGTCAAGTTACGAGAATGCCCCTCAACGGCCCTGGCATCAGAATGCGAAGCTACAAAAGGTTTTTTTGCCAAGTCTGCTACTTCCCAAAAGCCACCATCCGATAAATGGGACACATCGACAATCATACCCATTTCATTCATGCGTTGTACCACTTCTTTTCCAAATGGTTTCAACCTTCTGTCTGTAGTATCTTCCATCAAAGAATGTGGATAACACAAGCTATTCTCAAAATTCCAAGAAATAGTCATAAGACGCACACCACGTTTGTACAGTTCCTCCAAACGCTCTATTTTTTCGCCGCAAACGCCACCTTCTTCAACAGAAAGCAGTGCTGAGATTTTTTTGTGCTTTCTCGCTTCTTCAATACCGGAATACGACAATACGTGAGAAACAATATCCTCATTAATCTTCATTTGCCTAGTAAAAAAGTCACAAATGCGCAAAGTATACTCCCATGCGTCATCAATATTTTTATGCTCTGTCATACGTATAAAAATGGCAAAGTCTTGTACCATGATATCCAACGTTTTCATTCTCACCAAATCTAAATTTAAATCATTGCTGCGCAGGTTTTTTCTCTGTTTTTCCAGTTCAGTTATTGTATCACAATGCAAATCTACTATTGGCATAAGAAACAACTCCTTTTGACATAACATAAAAGTTACATTCTACTATCTCTACAATGTTTCAACTCACGGGACAATTATATCACATAGTACTATAGCTGGCATCTTTTTTTAAAAAAAGGGCTGAATCCCTATGGACTCAGCCCTTGAAATTACTACTGCCTGTATACTACTTAGTTTCAGTGACCGGTTTCATCTCGACAGGTCTCATGGTTATTTCATTTAAAAGAGGTTTTTTACCTGTAGTTTCAAAGACAAAGGCAACCTCAACATTTTTTACCTTAGAACCATTAGCTAAATAAATCACTCGATCGGCTTTATCAAATTTTTGCAAAATCGCTAATTTGCTGTTAGTTAAAGAACCGAGTTGTTCTTTGACTGTTTTTTTCAACTCTATGAATTTTGAGGCAGGTAAATTCTTTGCTAAACCTGTTGTAAAATTCTTAGCCAGCTCTGTATAATCAGATTCCCCTGCAATACAAGAAATCGCCTGTTCTGCAATTCTTTCCTCAGACGTTAACAAACTACCATTACTTGCAAAACACATACTGCTAAAATACACTACAAAAATAGTTGCCAAAAGCATAATTTTCTTTACCATAAAAGTTACCTCCCTTTATTATTAAGTGCGTTTATCCTTCGAGCATTTTTTCTATCAACTACAAACTTCTTTCCATTCTTTCCATTGCCTCAATCGTACCTTCTCTGCTCCCAAAGGCCGTAAGACGCAAATACCCTTCTCCCATCTCGCCAAAACCAGCTCCCGGCGTACCAACAATGGCAAGTTTTTCCAATAAATAATCGAAAAATTCCCATGAACCCATGCCGTTAGGACATTGCATCCAAATATAGGGAGAATAAATGCCCCCAAAATATTTAATACCTTTTTTATCCAAAGTTTCCATCATAATACGAGCATTTTCTCGATAGAATTCTAAAATTTCCCCGCACTCTTTGACTCCCTGTTCAGAGAACGCCGCTTCCGCACCACGTTGTATGATATATGGCACTCCATTAAACTTTGTTGTTTGTCGACGCAACCACATTTTATTTAGTTCCATTACCGTACCATTACCTGCCTTGCGCTTTAAAGCGTGTGGCACAACGGTATAGCCACAACGAGTACCGGTGAATCCCGCCGTCTTAGATAGCGAGCATAGTTCTATGGCACATTTTTTTGCTTCTTCTACCACATAAATACTACGTGGAATATCCGCATTAGTTACAAACGCTTCATATGCTGCATCATATAAAATAACCGCATCATTCTTTAAAGCATAAGCAACCCATTCCTCTAATTGAGCTTTGGTATATGCTGCCCCTGTTGGATTGTTTGGTGAGCACAAATAAATTACATCGGCTTTTATACTATCGTCAGGCATGGGCAAGAAATTGTTTTCCGGCGTACCTTTTACATAAACTATTTTACGTCCTCGCATAATATTTGTATCAACATAAACCGGATAAACAGGATCTGGAACTAGAATTACATTATCATCACTAAAAATATCTGTAATGTTGCCACAATCGCTTTTTGCTCCGTCGCTAATAAAAATCTCGCTAGTCTCTAAACTAACCCCGTGTTTTGCATAATACTTTACCAAAGCCTCGTGGACAAAGTCATAGCCTTGCTCAGGGCCATAACCGCGAAAGGTTTCCTTCACGCCCATTTCCTCTACTGCTTTTTTCATGGCCGCAACTACTACCGGTGCTAACGGTAAAGTAACATCGCCAATACCCATACGGATAACTTTCTTGTCAGGATTTTCTTTTACATATTTTGCTACCTTAGTGGCAATTTGAGAAAACAAATAGCTTTCCTTCAAATTACAATAGTTTTCATTCATTATAGCCATAATTAATAGTTCCCCCTCAAAAATGTCTTATTATTTAGTTAGAATTTCACTTGGTATATCAATTTCTCCTTCAAAAACCAGCGTCGCAGGTCCTTTTAGGAGAATATGATCATCATCAGATTTGCAATTTACCTGCAATTTGCCACCTTTGGCCATTACATTTAAGTACTGGTCCTTCTTCCCTGCATGGCCCAAAGCAATGGTAGTATATGCTACTGCACAAGCACCTGTGCCACATGCCCAGGTTTCACCGCTGCCACGTTCCCAAACGCGGAATTTTACAGTATTTTCATCTATTACTTGGACGAACTCTACATTAGTGCGCTCTGGGAACAAAGGATGATGCTCAATCTTAGGTCCGATATCTTCAAGCTTTACTGCATCTACGTCATCCACAAAAATAACAAAATGGGGATTACCCATGGAAACTGCCGTGCCATTATATACAAGATCATGATTAGCATCAATAGCTAACCCCTGATCCATAAAAACATAATGATCGCTGATCATAGGGATTTCCTTAGTTCTGACAATCGCCTCACCCATATCCACAATAGCCTCAGCAACCTTGCCATCTACAACTACCGTATCAATTATTTTAATGCCGCTTAAAGTTTCTAACGTTATGGTTGTTTTATCAGTTAACCCCTTGTCATATACATATTTAGCTATACAACGAGTCCCATTGCCGCACATCTTACCTTCGGAAGCATCAGCATTAAACATCCGCATCCTAAAATCCGCAACTTTTGACGGACAAATACAAATCAATCCATCTGCCCCAATACCAAAACGCCTATGACTGACATATTCGGAAATTGCATTAGGATTGGGTAACTCTTTTTCCATGCAATTAACATATACATAGTCGTTACCACAACCATGCATCTTTGTAAATTTCATCTTCATCTTTGCACATCCCTCTCTTTCTGCTTCATACGTCTTAGGACTCATTATACCTAATTTTGTTGTAAAAAGAAAGACATTACACATATTTGCCCACTTTCCCTCCATATAATGGTACAATATGTTAATCTTAGTTAACAAAATTACCAGGAGGCAGCAACAATGAAAATTTTTACCTACACTATTAAAGACGACAAAGGTCTTCATGCCAGACCTGCAGGATTATTGGTTAAAGAAGCAAAAATGTTTAATTCTAAAATAACTATTGAAGCCAACGATAAGATTGCCGATTTAAAACGTATTTTTGCAATAATGTCCTTAGGCGTAAAATTCGGGACACCTATCACTATTACCATAGATGGTGAAGATGAAGAAGCTGCAGCTATAGCTTTAGAGTATCATATTAGGACAAATCTTTAAATATATTTTAGACTAAAATTCCAAGGAGGGTTACTATGCTATTACTAAAAGGCGACGGAGCTTCTTGTGGCATTGTAATTGGACAACTTGTTGTTTATAATCATTGTCCAAACCAAATACCCCATTATTCTATCGAAGAAACTGAAAATGAAATTAAACGTTTTCAAAAAGCACGTCAGAATGCTATTTCAGCATTACAAAATATTTATATAAATGCTCTTACCGAGGTGAGCGAAGAAAACGCCGCTATCTTTGAAGTCCAGCAAATGATGCTAGATGACTTAGACTATATTAATGCAATCGAAGATATTATTAGATTACAAAAAGTAAATACAGAATACGCCGTAAATATAACTGCAAAAAAATTTGCCGAAATTTTCACTCATATGGAAGAGGAGTATATGATATGTAGGGCTAGAGATGTGCATGATATTTCCAATAAACTCATATCCTGCTTGGATGGTAAAAAAACCAAGCAAATTTATATAGATAAACCTGTAATTTTAGCTGCAGATGATTTAACTCCCAGTGAAATAATACAGCTTAAAAGTGGAAAAGTTATTGGACTCATTACTGCTCAAGGATCTGCCAATTCCCACACAGCAATTTTAGCACAGGCCCTTGGCATTCCCGCTGTTACCGCAGTTACTAATTTACTAACTAACGCAATAGATAACATGACCGTTATTATGGACGGCTCAAACGGAAGTATCTACCTTGATCCTGATGAAAAAACTTTGACAAGCATGTCTGAAAAAATAGATTGTAAGCACCATAGAGAAAAACAATTGGAAGAATTAAAAGGAAAGCCCAATATTACTCAATCCGGACTAAAAATAAAACTTGGTGCCAATATCAGCAGCACCAAAGATTTAATTGCCGTCCTTGAAAACGATGCTGATAGTATAGGCCTTTTCCGCAGTGAATTTCTTTATTTGAATAATAAAAAACTCCCAACAGAAGAAGAACAATTTGCCAGCTACAAAATTGTAGCTGAAACCATGGCTGGAAAACCTGTTGTTATAAGAACGCTGGATATTGGTGCGGATAAAAATGCCCCCTACTTAAAGTTTCCCCCTGAATACAATCCAGCTATGGGCTATAGAGGTATCCGAATCTGCTTAAAGCAGCCTGAAATTTTTACAGTTCAATTACGTGCTATTTTGCGTGCTTCAGCCTTTGGCAATATCTCTATTATGCTGCCAATGATTACTTCCGTACAAGAAGTACAGGATGTGAAAATTATTTTTGCCAGCGTCAAGACATCCTTACTGCAAGAGAAAATCTCTTTCGATAAAAATATCAAACTGGGAATTATGATTGAAACTCCTGCTGCGGCAATTATTAGTGATGATCTGGCCAAGGAAGTAGATTTCTTTAGCATAGGCACGAATGACCTTACACAATACACCTTGGCAATGGACAGACAAAACCCCAATTTAGGGTCTTTCTTCAATCCTCATCATAAAGCAATTATTAGGCTAATTGCACAAACAGTTGAGAATGCCCACAAAAACGGTATTTGGGTTGGCATTTGCGGCGAACTAGCTTCCGACACAAGCCTAACAAAAACATTCCTCGATTTAGGCATAGATGAGCTATCTGTATCGCCCTATTCAGTCCTTGCCGTGAGAGAGAAAATAAGGAGTCTGGAATAACCGCAAGAAGGGCTGTAGCGAAAATAAGCAGCGTTCAGCCCTTCTTTGCCACATGAGGTATCTTTAAAACAGGGCAAAGAAAAAAAGACATACACTTGTGTATGTCTTTTTTCTAACCGGCAACTTCCTATCCTCCCAGGGCGCTTCCACCCAAGTACTTTCGGCGTTTAAGGGCTTAACTACTGTGTTCGGGATGGGAACAGGTGGGACCCCTTAGCTATCACTACCGGATTATTGAAGGTATATAAACCCTCAAAACTTCAAGAAGAGAACAAATCAAACGAGATATTTTTTTACTGAATTGTATTCTTTTTAATGCTTTGTTTCTTAGACCAGCTTCCGAAGAAGCTTTATGGTGTAAGCTACGCGTCTTTCCTAAGAAAGCGCTGCTTAAGTCAAGCCCTCGACATATTAGT
>Ga0183100_1000367_pt1 | contig 41318 bp, 53 predicted proteins | sample Biomet2_FD_127789 | JGI IMG/M metagenome (GOLD analysis project Ga0183100, IMG submission 127789) | Microbial communities from bioreactor (seeded with anoxic lake sediment) at LBNL, California, USA - Biofuel metagenome 2 | ecosystem: Engineered > Bioreactor > Anaerobic > Unclassified ... | reverse complement strand
CCACTCGGGAACGGGTAGACGCCGACGGCAACGGATGTGCTGGCTGGGGTCGGCATCGTCTTCGCCTTGTTGATTTTTACGACCTTGGACATGGGTTACCTCCGTACCCGGGATCCTTCGCCCGGGGGAAACTGGTCATTTTTGCGACTCCGCTTGGCTCGTGGACGTACCATTCAATAGCGCCCGTCGTTGGATCGAACACCGGTTCAACCCGGAACCGGCCCCACTTTGAGAGCCACCGCCACGCCAACCCCCAAAGCCCCGGCCCGGCGTTGACCCGGAAGAGCTCCCGCCGCGTCCAACCGGCGGCCAGCAGCTCCCCCAGGATCGGTCGCAGAAAATCACGGCCGACTTGATACGCCCGGGTCCTGGCTCGCACCCGGGACGCCAGAGGGGATGGGTTGAAGGGACCTCCGTTTGGTCCCGGCGTAGACGGCGAGGCAAAGCCCCAATACCTCGTCACGCGAAAGATCCTTGAATGGCTTATCCATGAGCCCCAGGTCGGACAGACGTTGCGCGATGGCGGGGAGGTCGAATTCAGCGGTCATGATTCACCCCGCGCCCTCTTCAGGGTGCTGCCGATGAGGCAATCAAGAGAGTGGCCGGCTTGTTGAGTGTGATTACAGTATGGGCAGAAAGTGAAGCCGTGAGAACTGATCCATTCCACAACCTCAATTGCTTCCAGCAGGTCGGGAGCGGCGGCTATAAGGTCGGCATTTGCGGAGTGTTCTTCCGGCGTAATGTCGCGCTCAAGATCAATGTTGCGCGAGCAGTTCACCATGGCGATATGTTTCCCGTTTGTTGTATTAATCGCCGTCTTGACATGAAAATCATCAACGACCCACGGCCCTGATGTATGCTTCCCGCTCATCTCCCCACCCCCAGCGCTCGTTCGATGGAGCCCCGGCTCCACTGGAAATCCATGTGGCAGCTCGCGGCGTATTTGGTCATCCCGGAGTTCCCCAGCACGTCCATTGATAAATCGTAGCCAAACGTTCGAAGATACTCGATTTGCTTGGGTGTAGCTGGCTCAAGCAACCACTTTTGGGTTTTTTTGGTGCTGCCATCCGTCTCGTGAAGCCGAAGGAAGTCATCCGCTGCGGCGAGGCAGGGCATGCGCTCCCCGGCGGCCAGCTTGTGCACGCCGCCGTTGCCATTGACCTTGCCCAGGGCGTGCCACGTCTCGGCATCCGGCGAGAACACTCCGGCCCAGGCCGTGAACCCGGCCGCCATCATGGCCCGGCCGGAACCGTACAAATCCACGTACCGAAAGGGGCTGGCGTCCAGGATGTCCATTTCGGTGAGTTCGACAGACGTGACGGTGGAACCATCGTCAGCTCCCAGACGCTCGAACTGGAAACCGCATAGCGGACACGTGCGCGTCTGCACCGGCAGCTCGGCACCGCAGCCGATCCGGCCGGCGACGTCGGGCCAGCGGTAGGTGTCGCTGCCCTCGATCGGGCACACCTTGGTGGCGGCCTCTTCCGGCTCGCGCTCGACCTCTTCCTTCAGCGCCGCCGTCATGTTGAGGTCGCCGTGGGTCAAAAGGCTGGTCCCAAAATCCAGGACGACGCAATCCTTCTTGACCACATCGGGGAAGAGCGCGGGGTCGACGGTGCGCAGGCCCCGGCCGACCATCTGGATCAAGGGGCCCTTCTCACTGCATTTGCGGAGCAGGACCACGCAGGCGACAGGCTGGGAGTCAAATCCTTCGGTCAATACCATGACGTTGGTAAGCACCTGGATCTGGCCCCGGTCGAAACGGGTCAGAATTGCACGGCGCTCACTGTCGGCCATGCCGCCATGAATGACGGCAGCCTTGACGCCAGCACCCAGGAATGCGGTGGCCACGTCCTGGGCATGCTGGACGGTGGAACAAAACACGATGGTCTGGCGACCGCCGGCCTTCTCGCGCCAGTGCCGCACCACCTCATCGTTGACGGCCACGGTGTTCAGGATCGCTTCAACGGCGGCCTGATCAAAATAATCCGAGACCTGCCCAATCTCGCGCAGGGCATCCTGCGTACCGCCGACGTCCACAACGTAGGCCTTGGGCGGGACCAGGAAGCCGAGCTGCACCAACTCCCGGATCGTGATGACGTCAGCCACGTTCGTGAACACACCGCGCAGGCTCCGGCGGTCGCCGCGCTCCGGGGTGGCCGTGAATCCGGCCACCAAGACGTTGGGATTTTTGGCCCGGGCCGCCTCGACGATGGCGCGCCACGTCGGAGCGGCAGCATGGTGCGCCTCATCGAGCATGAGCAGATCCAGGGCCGGAACCTTGTCCAGGTTTTTGCCCAGGGTTTGCGCCATGGCGAAAATAACGTCGCCGCGCAGGCTCTTGGTGTCGGCCGTGTAGAGGCTCGGCCGGGCGTCCGGGTTGACCTTGCGGTATTTGGTCAGGTTCTGACTGACGAGCTCTTGCCGATGCTGCAGGACCATTTGGCGGCCGCCGATGCGACCGCCGAGCATGGCCAGCATGATTGTTTTCCCCGCTCCCGTGGCCGCGACCGACAGCGTGTCGCCGTGCTTGCGCAAGGCCGCTTCGGCGCGGTCCACGAGGCGTTTTTGGTAAGGGCGTGGGAGCATGAGCTAGGCCTAGAAGGGGACGTCACCGGTTTGCTTCGCGGCCCACCCGGCCACACCGGTCGCCGGCGGCGGCATGGCCCCAGCCGATCCGGCCGCAGGAGTTGCCGGCTTGGCAGCCCAGCCCGTTTTTGCTGCAGGTGCCGTCGGCAAAGCGCCTTGGGTCGGCGCAGCAGCCGCCGCCGTCTTCGGGGCTGCCCAATTCGGGGCGGGGGATGGCGCGACCTGCGGGATCTCCGGGATGGGCTCGTCGGTGATAAATTCGCCGCCGGCCATCACATGCGCGTACGGCTCATCGTCGGCAGTGATGACGCGCTTGATGATATTATTCACATATCTGTCACCGGCCTTGGGGCGCTCAACGCCGACGACGATGCCGAATTCCACGCCTTGCAGGTCAAGCCACTGCCCAAGGACGCGCGCTTGGCAGGCGGCCGGGGACTGGTCCTTGGGACTGATGCCGCGTGCCGCTTCAACAATGGCACGCATAACGCGCATGCTGATCGTTGCGGCCTTATGGTGTCCGTCCGTAGTGCCACCCACCGTGTAGTTCTCCCAAATTTTGCGGCCCTTAAACGTCCCGGCCACAACCTCAAATTCGCAGTTCAGCCGCTCGCTGTTCCCGTCTTTGGCCAGGGTCAGGGCGGTGTCTGATCCCATGGAACTGGATTCGGGAACGCGGATTTTCAGGCTCACTTTGACCATGGAACCCGGGGGGATTGCGCCCAAAAACTCTTTCTGTTCGTCGGCTTCGTTGAAATTGATGGCCATTATGCGGCCTCCTTACTGTTGTTGAGGGTGGACGGGAGAGCGTATTTGCCGCCGGTCGCCTCATGCAGAGCTTGGTGGAATGCGGCCCAGGTCTTGTCCTGGCCGACAAAGATTTCGTGGGGTAACGACCAACGGTTCTTGGCCATGTAGGCCGGCCGCTCGTCGGTATAGAGGCAGCGATCGCCGGAACCCTCGGCACGATATTTGTTCTCGCCCTTAGGCCCGCCGTCCTTGGTCTTAATGGTGCGCCGCCGGTAATTGGCAAACAGCACCATGTCGGCCCACTCTTGCGAGAGCGCCCAGGCCCGCTTATGGAGCTTGATTTGGTAGCGGTCGTAAGGATCGCCGTCCGGCGGTTCGTGGCGTTTGATTTCGGAGTGCGCGACGCAAACGATTGCCATGCCGCGGTTGAGCCGCAGGGAATCAAATCCGCCGAGCACCGTGCGCCACTCGGCATCCGCCTCGACGTACCCTTTGCCGTAGCCAGCCTTTTCGATGGAATCGATTCCGAGCCGCCGGCAGGTCTCGGCCCAGAGAAGCGGCTCGATCCAATCCAGGGAATCGACTACGAGGGTTTTAAAGGCATGTTCCCCGTGCAAGGCTTGGATGGCCTCGCAAAGTTGCCCGTAGGTTTCGACAAGTTGCGGGAAAGTCGGCACGTCGATGGCGGCGGCGCCATCCTCGATCCGAAGGAGGATGGGCGATTCGAAGGTGCAGCCGAACGTCGTTTTCCCCAGGCCCTGGACGCCGTAGGCCAAAATCTTTTGCGGCCTGAACTCGGCGGACGCCGAGACGATATTGGAGAGTTCGAACGTCATGGCTCTAATCCTCGATCCGTTCATAGGTGACGGCCGGAGCGCCAGGGGTGATTGTCATGGCGTCGCGGACGAGCTTGACGTGTTCGGCCTGTCCGTGAGCGAGGAAGCCGTCTAAATCCCGTTGCGAACGCGGCTTGAACGTCCAGGTGAAGACGCGGGAAAAATCAAAATCCCCCATCTCCAACCGGGCGATGGCGACCTTCTCCTGGTCGAACTTGACGTACGACTTCAACTGCACTTTGGCCTTGAGCCCGGCACCAAGGACCGTGGCCGTCTTTTTCCCCTCAGAGAAGGTGGCCATCTCGGCCAGCCGAAGGTTGATCTCCCGAAGCCGGGATTCATCCTGCAGGATGGTTTCTTTCAGCTCCGCACCTTCGCGAATGAGGGCGGCGGCTTCCGGTTCTGGCATATGCAGCAGAACACTTGCTTGGGCCGACATGGTGTTGCTCCTTACGCGGCCGACTGGCCGTGTGGTTTGGGTTCGTCCGGGAAGCGCCCGGCGGGGATCAACCCCAACCGCAGGGCGACCGTGTAGTTTTTCCAGTGCAGATCAGCCAAAAGGCACGCTGTTGTGAGTTGCTCGAAAACCCGTTCATGCCGTGCATCGACGTTGCCCGTGATTGTGATGCTCATACCTGTCCCCTCCTCGCCCGCCGGCGACGTTGCCGGTTCGCCCGCGTCTTTGCGCGTCGTCGCATGATCTTGCACATGGCCGGTCTCCTCTTTGGGGTTGGGGAACTCGAGCTTGGGGCGGATGGCCGGCCGGGCTTGGCTCCACGGTTTTGCCGTGGGCGACGATCCAGAATCCTGTGCACCGGTCCTGGTTATGTACGTCCGCGCTTCTTCGCCCCTTTCGGTTTCTCAGCGCCGCAGCCATCCGGCCCAAGCTCGATAATCAAAAATTCTTCCGTCTCTGCCGTCCCCGTCCTGGTTCCATTCCGTCCGCGTTTTGCCGTCCCTTGGGAGCGTCCTGGCTTTGCCCGGCTCGTCATCCCGGCTATCCGGCCGTCTGCGTCTGGTCTGTGCCCAGCCCGGGGCTGGCCGCCTCACCTCCCGCCTAGTGGCTCCCGGCCCGTGGGCGCGGTGTGTTCGGGGGTGGTGTGCGTTGCGTTGGGTACAAACTAGAAGAGATTCTTCTATCAGTCAATATTAAATTAGAGGATATACTTCTATCTAGGATCGGAAATAACGCCACAAGGGGAGCGGAAGGCACAAAAAAAGCCCGCACGGGGCGGGCTCTGCAGGCGGGAAGAGAGGGTGGAGACTATTTTACAAGCAGCTTCACCAGGGCGACAATAATAGCGGACTGCGCAACCAGCAGCCCCGCCACCCATTTAATGGTTTCGGACTTGAAGGCCGCCATACTCTCGACGAGGCGGACTTCGAGGGCCTTCAGGCCTATCTCCAGGTCTGCCTTGGTAGCTGCCTCATTCTTGGAAGCCTCAACGATGGTAAGGATGGCCCTGGTGGCTTCTTCGCCTACGGCCTTTTCCAAGGTTTTTGTCTCGTCAAAAAGAAGGGTCATAATGGATACCTCACGCCAAGAACATAGGCATTCCCATCAATCTCGGCAATTAGGGCATTGGCATAATTTGTTCGTCAACATTACGGCCCCACAACATTCGCATCGCTTTATTGATCCATATTGCGATTTTATATAATACTCAGATCGAAATCCAGAACATCCAGGTTTTTCAACATTTATCCGTTCGTAATCTTCAGCAACCGGAACTCCTTGACTAACTTGACCTTGACTAACTTGACCTGGCATTGGATTAGGCTTGGCAACCCATACGGTTTTATGCCCCCCTCCATGCCCACCTTTTCCTCTTCTTCTTGCGTGGCAATTTTCTACATATACTACTGACATAATGAAAAATATTATAATAAAAAAAATACATTTTTTCCGCATATACCATCTCTCTGCCATATCAGACTATGCAAAAAAATATAGCCATCACTTAATTATCCTGAGGCACGGTTTTGATCTTGGTGTTTCTGAGGATTTCTTTTCATCTTATAATGCTCCAATGCCCTAAATGCGAACGAGTCGAATTCTAGATTTAAAGCATTCAATAACTGCACAGCTTCAGATATTGTTAACCTTTGCCCTTCATTTCTTATTGCACGCCATTTCACTTCAGAGGCTGGTTCTTCTCCGAATGCCGCGAAAGCCAGCCGTCTCTGACTCCATTTATTGTCCTTTGCCGTCTTTGCGATAAATTCGACAAAACAGCGTTCAAATACTGCCGGATCTATTTTCATAAATTATTTTGTGCCAGTGTCGGTCTTGAAGGGGAAGAAAGAATTCCCTCTTGACCAACTAGAGGATTATCTTCTAGTATGACCGTCATGAAACCGTACGACGAACTCCTCCTTGAAAAATTCGGATCGCATTCGGCAGCCGCGAGAGCTCTTGGAATAACGCCTGCCCACTACCGCTATGTCCGGCGTACGGGCCGCATGTCTGGCCCTCTTCGGGCGCTAATTATGTCCCTCTGTCTGCCCGGATTTTCGCCCTCCGTCCGTCACCATTGCCTTCAGCAGGCCCCCCGATGACCGCTGTCTATGTAGCCTCCCTGGGGAAAATTTATGGAAGTAGACTGTCCGCTCTGGACCTGTGGAATTTGGTGGATTCTGGCCGGCATGGCAACGGGCATCATGATTTGCGTTCCGATGATCTGGATGAATCTTCGGCAATGACCAGCCGGGTGAAGCATTCCCCTGCCTCGGTGTCGCCCCTAACGATCCTGGCCCCGGGCAGGCACATGCGCCGGCCATCGTTGATGGGCACAGTGTTGGGCCAGTGGACGCAGTTTTTGCACTTATTCGGGCACATGGCCACAGTCCCCCACGGGCAGCGCCACGCGCCACAAGATGCCGCCATCCCAGCGCTCAAGCGTCATGCGGTTTATATCGGCCGAAGCAACTCCGGCGAGATACCCGCGCTCACGCTGCATAGCCAACGCAATGATGGGCATCGTCAACAGCAACCCGGTGGCGTCCCTCTCGATAGTCACATCCATGGTTTCCATACCTGGAGGATATCATTGTGATGAGTAAGCGACAGGGGAGTATGACACCTGATATCCCTATCTCATCGTGGGAATTCTTTTCTTTATCACGGGATATTCTTGGTTCTGGTGCGTTCTGGCGCATCTTCGGTGTGGAGAAATCCCAGGTAAGTCGTTGGGCAGTAAATCCCCATGCTGCCGGGGACTCACAACGAAACCCCCTCGATAGATTGGGAGATCTGTTTCACAAAATGGTTGAGGCCGGAGAAACAGAGGCCTGCCGAACTCAAATTGCCGAGTTAGCCAAAATAGTGGGCATGGAATTGGCCACCCCAGACGCCGATTGCCAGCCCGAAGGGAAGCCTATCCAAGATGAGCTCTTGGATATCCCTCCGGCAATCGTTGAGCATTGCCAATCAATCAGACGCCGCGACCCGATCCAAACAGTTGAATCGTGTGAACGTGCGGCTATCCGAGAAATCCGACAAGCGACGGCAGCATACAAAGAAGAGGTCGCGCGATGAGCACTCACCTCGGCATTTGTTCAACTCCAGGATGCAACCCGACCGCCAGGGTCACGCTCTATAAGGGCGGCGTGTGCTGGGACTGCCACAAAAAGGCCCTCGCGGCCGAACGGGCGGCGAAAGACGCGCAGAAATTTCCAAATTACCCAAACATTGAAGCCCCTACTCTGGCAAATGATCCATTTTCCGAGGATCGGTGGAGATACATAGGATGATCGACCTTAACGGCACATCAACGGCCCTGTGCGACCGCATCAACGACCGCATCGACCGCGCCATGTTGGCGGCCAGGAACGCCGAGAAGCCCCGGGATTACCTCGGCGCATCAATCCTGGGCGGCTCCTGCGAGCGGGCGATCCAGTACCAGCACATGCTTGTCCCCACCGATCCGGGCAAGGGGTTCCCCCCGCGCGTATTGCGCTGCTTCGACCGGGGCCGCTGGGCCGAGGATTACGCAATTGCGCTCCTCAAGGCCTCCGGGTTCGTGCTGCTTGATCACGATCCGGACACGAGGGAACAATGGGCGTTCGAAACCCTGGGCGGCCGGGTGAAGGGGCACGCGGACGGCGCGCTGGTCATGTGGCGCGGCGACGGGCCGGTGCCTGTGCCGCTGCCAGCCGTCTGGGAGTGCAAATGCCTCAACAACAAGTCTTGGAGCAAATCCAAAAAGGACAAGCTCCGCGTGGCCCATCCCCGCTATTTTGGCCAGATGCAGCTCTACATGGGCGAGATGCGTTTGCCCCAGGGGTTGTTCACGAGCCTCAACGCCGACACCATGGAGATGCACCACGAGCTGGTGCCATACGAGCCTGACGCACACCAAGCGTTATTGGCCCGGGCCTCGCGCATCCTGCTTGCCTCCGATGCCGGCGAAATGTTGCCGCGCGGGATGGCCGACGCCTCCAGGTGGGAATGCAAATACTGTGATTGGTCGGAGCAGTGCTGGGCATGAACATCCCCGATACTCCCCTGTCCGCCGCCTCACTCTTTTCCGGTGGCGGCTTAGCTGACGCCGGGCTTGAGGAAGCCGGATTTGAGGTCGTCTCGGCTTGCGAGATCGATCGGAAGGCCCGCGCCGTCTATCGCCGCCACTTCCCCCGGGCGGTTATACACCACAACATCAAGGAGTTGCGCGGCCATGATATCCCGCCAGTTGACGTTCTTTTTTTCGGCTCCCCCTGCCAGGACCTCTCCGTCGCGGGAGGACGGGCCGGGCTTGCAGGGGCGCGCAGCGGTCTCTTTTTTGAGGCGATGCGGGTCGTTGACGAGATGGATTCGCCACCTCCTGCCGCAATCTGGGAAAATGTCGGCGGAGCCCTGTCGAGCAACGAAGGCCGGGATTTTGGGACCGTGCTCCGGGAAATGGCTCGGCGGTGGAGCGGGATCGCGTACCGAATTCTGGACCTTCAGTTCTTCGGAGTGCCCCAAAGACGCCGCCGTGTGTTCGTTGTCGGACATTCTGGAGGTTGGGAACGTGCCGCCGCAATACTTTTTGAGCCCGAAGGCCTGCGCTGGAATCCTCCGACGCGCGGAACGGCGCGGAAAGGTGTTGCCCGAGCAATTACGGGCAGCGCTCGAGGCTGTGATCGCGGGGACGGGGAAGACAACCTCGTCGCTTTCGGTGGAAATAACACATCAAGGCCAGTAGAGGTAGCCGCCCGCCTGGGTTGCAATGAGACCGGCAGCGGCTACCGCCTCGATTTCGAGAGCGACACGCTCATCACCCATTCCCTACGCGGCGAGGGCTTCGACGCCTCCGAAGACGGCACGGGACGCGGAACACCGCTGGTGCCCATCTGCTTCGACACGACGCAGGTGACGTCCCGTGCGAACTACTCCAATCCCAAAGCCGGCGACCCGTGCCATCCCCTGGCCGCCGGAGCACATGCCCCCGCCATCGCCTTCCCAGGGAACCTTTCCGGCACCCAGTGCGCCAGCACCTCCGATCTGTCTCCGGCCTTGGGCGCGACGAACCCTGTTGCCGTCTCTCTGCGCGGTCGCGCCGGTGGCGGCACAGCGGAACTCTCCGGCGAGTGTTGCCCATCCATGCGGGCGAGTAAAGGCGGCGGCGACAAGCCGCACGTGCTGGCGATGCGTGCCGTCCGTCGCCTCATGCCCGTCGAGTGCGAGCGCTTGATGGGGTTGGAGGACGGCTACACGGCCTGGGGTATCGACGACGACGGCCGCCGTATCGAACTGGCCGACAGCCCCCGCTACAAAATCATCGGCAACGGTGTTGGGAAGCCGCACACACGCTGGATGGGTCGCCGGTTGGCGGCTGACTTGTATGGTTGTAGGCGTGCTGGCCTGAGGGTAGCATCAGCATGACCCACGTCTCGGAGGGTAACTCCATAGGGCAACCCCGGCGCGTGATCGACCTCAACCAATACGCGCGCCAGGATGAGCCACAGCCACAAACCCGGCCGGCATCCATCGGCAGCGCCATTGAGGCGTTCCGCGATGCCATTGCCGCCGCAGGCCTCGGCCGACCGGAGATCATCCCGGATGGCCGGTTGCACCGGTTTGACCTGCCCGATGAGGCGCGCGGAAAGCGCACCGGGTGGGCGGTATTCTATCCGGATGGCACACCTTCCGGGGCCTTTGGCTCCTGGAAACATGACGTGTCCGAAACGTGGTGCTGCAAAGCCAACTACGAGATGAGCCGCGAAGAAATCGCAGCCGTCAAAGATTTCTGGCGCCGGGCCAAAGAAGTGGCCACCGCCGAACGCGTGAGAGACGCCGAATCCGCTGCCTCTCGCGCCAACCAAATTTTCGAGGCGGCTGTCGAGGCCACGGAACACCCCTACCTTGCGAGGAAAGGGGTCGCGGCTTTCGGCGTCCGTGTCGATCAGCGTGGTGAGCTGCTTATCCCCATGTACAATAGCCGCGGCGAAGTACGGGGATTGCAGCGTATTCTGCCAGACGGTCAGAAACGGTTCATGTCCGGTCAGGCAAACTCCGGTCTTTTCCACGTCATCACGTCGTCGTCGCCTGATGCGTCCAGGACGGTGTACGTGTGCGAGGGCTACGCGACCGGGGCGAGTCTCCACATGGCAACCGGTGAGACCGTCTTTATCGCCTTCACCTCTGGGAATCTTGAGGCGGCCGGGTTGGCCGCAAAGGAGGTTTTCCCGGCAGCGAAAATGATCTTCGCCGCCGACAACGACAGATGGACCACAATCAACGGAGTCCCCAAAAACGTCGGCGTGGAAAGCGCGCAAAAAGCGGCCAGCAAAATCGGTGCGTCCGTATCCGTAGTTTGGCCCGAGTTTAACGATCTCTCCACCCACCCCAAAGACTTTAACGACCTGTACACCCTGGAAGGTCCGGATGCGGTCCGGGTCCAGGTTAAAGGGTACAGCGTCAGGATACGCGATTGGAGCATGTCCAGGCTTTCAGGGAAGAAGGCACCCGTCCGGCAATGGCTGGTCCAGGATGTCCTCCCCCTCGGTTCTGCGATGATCCTTGCCGCTCCCGGGGGGACAGGTAAGGGGATACTGACCCTCAACTTGGCCCTGCATGTGGCCAGTCCCCCGCCGCAAGCTGGTATCGACCTGAATAGTTCCTCCCTCTTCTTCGGGCATCAACTCGTGGACCATGGCCCCGTGGTCATGCTGGCCGCCGAGGACGATATGGATGAAGTCCACCGCCGGGCAGAAAGCATGTTCGGCGAATTCCCAGAGGACCTTTACGCGATCTGCTTGCCGGATCTGGATGAACCGACAGCCCTTGTCACGTCCGAAAGAGGAATGCTCAAGACGACCGTCTTTTGGGCGGAGATATCCGAGCAAATAAAGGCTATCAGGCCTAAACTCGTGGTTATCGATCCCCTTTCCTGTTTCGTCCTGGCCGACCTCAACGACCGCAATGTTGGCGCCTTTGTTATGGGGAACTTCACCTGCCTCGCGAGACAAAGCGGGGCCCTGGTACTCGGCATCCACCACATGAACAAACTGCGTAACAAGATCAAAAACCTCGACGACGCCAGGAATGCGATTTCAGGCAGCGCCGGATTTGTTGACCACGGCCGAGGAGCCTATGTCCTCTGGCCCGAAGAGGATCAAAAGGCCAAAACGATCTGCAAGCACATGGGCGTCGAATACTCCAGGGGGCGCATCGTGCGCGGCGGATTGGCCAAGTCCAACTTCGGTGGCGATGAAGACGAAAAGGTCTTCATCAGAAACGATATCGGCCTACTCGTCTGCATGGATGATGCGGCGCAGCGCATTAAGCACCAGGAAGAGGAACGCCTCATGAATCTCCTGGTCGAAGCTATTGCCAGCGCTGCGGTGCAAGGGCATCCGTTCCAGCACACCGGGAAACAGGGGCTCTTTGAGAAACGTGAGCGTTTGCCCAAAAGCTTGCGCGAAATCGGGAAAGGGGCGCTTACCCGTCTTGGTCGGCTTCTTCTTGATGCGAAGCGAATCGATAAATATCGTCCGGCCAAGGGCGGTTCCGTCGAACAGTGGCTGGATGTCCCTGGCGGACCGTTCGCCATTGGCGTTGGCATTTTAGAGATCGGAGAATTTGAAAATGTATCTGAATCGTAGCACGAAACGCGTTCCCAGCGGCACCGGCTTTTGTTTTGGGAACGCTGGGAACGGAAGCGGAAATTGAGGTTTTATGCGGTCTAGCGGTTACCAGGGGGGGTGCCCCCTTATAAGAGCCTCTTAGGCTCTATAGAGGGGGCGGGCGAGGCTGTTTTTTGGGAATGAAAAAATCAAAGGGGGGAAAAATGGCTGACCTGACAAACACGATGATTTGCTGGAATCCTGGAGGGGATGTCGCTCTTGTCTCGTGGCCGGCACGAGGAGAGGAAGATTCCAAGTTTTCCATGTCATCCGGGGCTTGTTACTTTTCCGTTCAAAAATCTAATTTTGAAGCACGAAAATGCAGGGTGTTCATTGACGCCCTGACTCTCATTGTCCGCGATGGGTGTGATCCGCAGAAAGTTCATGCAGCTCTATTGGGGCTTGACGAGTACGTGGATGGCTTGCCGGATGACATGCTCCCGAAGTCTCTTCTGCGCAAATGTATCGAAAAAGAGGACGCATGATCAGCCTCACCCTCCCCTGGCCACCTTCGACGAACAGGGCCCACCGTCGCTCCGGGACGCACATGCACCTGTCAAAAAAGTCCACCACCTTCCGCCTGACCGTCCGGTCACTGGTGGTCGCGGCGAAGCTCCCCGGATTGCCTGTCCATGGAGCCCTGGAGGTCAAAGTCACGCTGTGCCCGCCTGACAAGCGTCGGAGGGATGAGGACAACTTCGCCGGGAAAGCCCTGTTCGATGCGCTCACAAAGGCCGGCGTGTGGGGAGATGATTCGCAGATCCGGCGCAAGGTCGTCGAATGGGGCGACGTGGTCAAAGGTGGGCTGGTGGTGGTCGAGATTGGGGCGCTGGCTACAGGGAGGGGCACATGGTGAGCCGGTACGATTTGCGGGGACGGAAAGCCATCCTGAGTTTTTTTGACCTCAAGGCATGGTCGGCCATTGAACGTAAGCGCGCCGCTGGTGCGCCTATTTTCCAAGAGCCGGATGGCACATGGGTGGCGTCAAGCCAGGACTTGGACACATGGTCCACCGGGAGGGTTTTAAGCCGAGGGGGATGCGTGAATATGCGCGAATATGCGTGAATATGCGCAAATATACACTCCCGCAAAAACGAATTACCCGCGAAAATGGTCCCTGAAAGCCAGACACTGGCACAGGGGGGCATATGGGCACGCCAAGAGGGATCCGCAATAACAACCCCGGGAATATCCGCAAGTCCACCACCAAATGGCAGGGCGAGATAGCCGGGACCGATCCAGCATTTGAGAGGTTCTCCGCCCCCGTGTGGGGCATCCGCGCTTTAGCCGTGATCCTGCTCAACTACGAGCGGCAACATGGCCTGCATACCATCCGCGATATCGTCACCCGGTGGGCTCCCCCGGACGAAAACGACACCGACGCCTACGTACGGTTCGTCTCGGCCCGATCCGGTATCGATCCGGACACGAAAATCAAAGTGCCCGACCATCTTGAAAGCCTTCTCCCGGCGTTTATTGCCCAAGAGAATGGCCAACAGCCCTACGCGACCGACCTCATTGCGCACGCCTGCCAACTCGCAAGGGAATCCAAGTGATGCGCTCTCTCATTGCTCGTTACGGCTGGAAGACGGTCGCCGGGACGCTAATCCTGGCTATCGGCCAGATAATGCAGAGTATCCCGGCCGTTGAATCCTATGCGCCTGTCGCCAATGCTCTGGGCATAGCCCTGGGGGGCGTGGGCATTCGGTGCGCTCTCGCCAAAATTGGAGAATCCAAGAATGCGTAACTTCCTCGCTTGCTTTGTCCTTGTTGCGGCCCTGGCCGGATGTGTTGGCAAGACCAATGGCACCGCTCTGGGTACGTCCACCATCAGTGCCACCGAGATCGCCAAGCAGGCCGATGGCGTCGCCACGGCTCTGGACAATCTGCCCAAGGCCCCGGACGCCAACGTGCAGGCCCAAGTGGCCAACTACGCGGCTTGGGGGGCATTCTTGGCCAGGGCTGCGGCTGTGGTGGTGGGAGCTCTGTGATGCGTCTCTTCGCCCCTCGCTCATACCATCGTGCATCAGAGGCCCTTCGGGCTGCCGTTTGCAATGGATGCGGCCCGGCCGGTTGGCGGATCAATCCTATCCCCCAATATATCCTGAGGGCCTGTGTCCGTGAGGCCTGCGACATCCACGATTGGATGTATCATTCTGGGCATAACCGGTTCCAGGCCGATCTCTATTTTCTCATGAATCTCATGATCCTTTGTTCTCGTGGCAGTACCTGGCTGTTCCCTTTCCGCGCCTTTATGGCGCTGATCTATTTCCTTTCCGTCTACCTGCTCGGCTGGAGATTCTTCGGCCGCAAAGAAGGGGCACGGCGTGGGTGAAGCACTGTGCAGGCACAAGGGCCTCGCGCCCTGGGTCGGGATGGCGCTGACTGTCATTATCCAGGTCGTTGCCATCGCCTACAGCTATGGCGCGCTCTCACAACGCCAGAATGATTTCGAGCACCGGCTTGCCGTCGTCGAGGCAAGCGACAAGGAACAGGCGCGGCAGATCGGTGAGTCGGCGTCCAGGTTGGCCCGCATCGAAGCCGGCGTCGATTTCATCCGGGACGCAGTAAGGACAACGGTGGTGAAATGAGCGGTGGCTGGCCTTACACCACGGCGAGGTGGCGCAAGCTGCGGGCTGCCAAGCTGCGGACAAATCCCATGTGTGAGTATTGCCCGCCCCAGTCCCCGGCCGTTGCCACGGAAGTGGACCATAAGCAGGCCATCAACAACGGCGGCGATCCTTGGGATTGGGACAATTTGGCTTCAACCTGCGGCACCTGCCACAAGAGCAAGACCGTGGCCGATAAGCAGGGCCGGCCGTGGGTGCGCCGAGGGTGCGGGCCGGATGGCATGCCGATCGACCCAGAGCACCCGTGCTATGCGACGAAATAAGGTCAAGTCGATGACATTTCGTGAAGTCAAGGCCGGGGGTGCCAAAAGTCTAGAGCCGAGGCGGCCAGAACCGAGTTGGCCCATTCGCGCGCAGTTTCGTTCTGTTTTTGGGGTGCTTTTTTATGGGTAAGCGTGGCCCAAAACCGGCTGGATTGGGCGCTGCTCCCGAGGTTGGCAGGCGCCAACCTGAAAGGCCGCAGCCGATTCCTGGGATGAACCCACTGGCTCGCGCTTGGTGGAAGCGGATCGTTGAGGATTATCCGCCAGATCATTTCAGGGCTGGTGATCTGCCGCTTCTTCGTCGGTACTGCGATGCATATGCTCGGGCAGTGCGGGCAGAAAGGCAAGTAGAAAAAGAAGGGCTTTCCGTCCCAACAGGGTCAGGATCGTCGAAGGCCAACCCTTTAATCGCTGTCGGTGCAGACGCAGACAGGGACATGAAGGCCCTGGCCGTGGCTCTCCGTATTTGCGCCAACTCCAGGACTACGCCGAAGCAGGCTGGAAAGGAAAAGACTCCGGCCGTCACCCCGTCGAAAAGGAAGATGTACAGAGGTTGATATGGCAAAAAAGAACACTGGCCTTCGTCTCCAGCCTGAGGTCCATAAAAAACTCAAGCTGCTTTCTGCCGAATGGGAAATGCCTATGGGTGACGTCATCAAGAAATTGCTCGGTGAATACGGCCACTTTGTCGGCGAATATTTGGCGAAGAAAGGTTAATGACCACTCTCCGCAACCCTACTCGCGCCCAAGCAGTCATTGACTTCATCGAGACGCTTAGCTGCCCTGACGGGGCTCACGCCGGGGAGCTAATCGTTTTGCGCCCATGGCAAAAAGATTTCATTCGTTCTGTCTACGAGCCCGTGGACGAAAATGGACTCCGGCGCATCCGTGAGGCCTTACTTTCCATCCCACGCAAGAACGGGAAAACAGCTCTTGTCGCGGGTATTACCCTCGCCCATTTGTGCGGTCCGGAAGCCGTTCGCAATGGCCAGCTCTATAGCCTCTCTATTGACCGGGAACAGGCCGGAATCCTGTTTAAATACGCCTCGGCCATGGTCTACGCCGATGATGAACTTTCCCAGCGACTGAATGTGATCGAATCGCGCAAACACATTGTGGACCCGGTGAGTGGGTCTGTTTACGTGGTCCTTTCCGGAGAGAAAAAGGGCAAGATGGGGAAGTCCACGTCCCTTGTGTTATTCGATGAGCTTGCCGAGTTCGGTCGAGATCGGACGCTTTATGATGCAATGATGACTTCCCGTGGTGCCCACGCCGAACCTTTGGCCTTCACATTTTCCACGCAAGCGGCCGATGACAAAGCCTTGCTCTCGGAATTGATCGATTACGGCTTGAAGGGCGAGGACCCCACCGTCGTTTGCTGCGTCTACGCCGCTCCAAAAGAAGCCGACCCCTGGGAAGAAAAAACGTGGTTCGATTGCAACCCGGCCCTGGGCGACTTTTGCTCACTCAAGACCATGCGCGAGGATGCTTTCAAAGCCCAGCGGATGCCATCAGCCGAGGCCAGTTTCCGTAATTTGCATCTCAACCAGCGCATTGACGCCGCCGCGCACTTCATCACGCCGGACATCTGGAAGGCCAACGGCGGAGAGCCGGACATGTCCACTTTCGAGGACCGGCCCGTCACTGGAGCCCTTGACCTTTCCGCGAAAAACGACCTTACGGCCCTGATTTATACGGCTGAGGCTGCTGATAACATTTGGGACGTTCTCTCCTTCTTCTGGACCCCGGCCGACAACCTGCGCGAACGCGAAGACCGTGACAAGGTTCCCTACTGTCTCTGGCGCGACCAAGGATTTTTGAACGCCGTGCAGGGGAAAACTATCGACTATCGCTATGTGGCCCGGGCCATAGCCGAGCATATGACATGGATGAACATCGTCGGTATCAAGTTCGACCGCTGGAGAATCGCTGATTTACAGCGTGCCTTAGCAGAGGAAGGCGTAGACGCCTGGATTGAGGGCGTCGATTGGTCGCCTCCCCCCAAAAACCACACCGGAAGCTGGCCACCGATGCCGGATGGCCTGCGTCTCATCCCCCACGGACAGGGATTTAAAGACATGACGCCCGCCGTGGAGATCGTGGAAGACGTTTTGGTTGAGAGTCGGATGCGCCATGGCATGCACCCGGTCCTAACAATGTGCGCGATGAATGCCCGCGTGCAGGCGGACCCGGCCGGTTGCCGGAAGTTCGACAAGCTCAAGTCTACCGGCCGGATCGACGGCCTTGTGGCCCTGGCCATGGCGCTTAATGGGGCAACCGGCGCGAAGCCGGAAGAGGCGAAGGCGGCGGGCCTTTTCGACTGGAACAGCTATTTGGAGAATCGGACATGATGCAGGCACAGGTACATGAGCAGGCGCCCCAGATCGTTGCCTTCCCCGGCCAGTGGTCGCCCTTCCGCCAAGCTGGATGCTGCCCACGATGCGGTGCTTGGGTGAAAGTCGGGAAGACGGGCAAGGTTATGCCTCCGGTCGGCCATACCCGCGTCCGATATCTCTACTGTGAGTGTGGGGAGAACTTTAAAGCGACTGAGGTTGACGAAACGGTCATTTCTTGACGTTGTACGTCTGCCCCGTCGTCCGCCCTTGATAATTCCCGTGCTGGTCATACACCTTGGCATTGCCGTCCTGGTCAGTCATCACCCGCCCCACATAATGCCCCTTGGCGTCGTACAGGCTCTTTTGCTGTGGGTTGGCCGTGTTCGTGGTGGCCCGGCCCTGGTAGTGCCCTTGGGCGTCGTAGACGTGGGACTCTTCAGCGGCGAAGGCAGACACGGCCATGGCCGCTACGATTGCAAGAACAAGTAGAAACACACGCATAATCTTTCCACCTTTCCCAGAATTATATCCCACACCTTCGCGCAATCAAGACTTTTCCGTCCACGGGAATGCCCGCCTAGTAATTATCATTAATCCGCCCCTACGATGGGCCTATGTCCTGGTGGAACCCGATCTCCTGGGTGAATCGCACCCCCGAAAACTCCTACAGCGATGGTCCTATCGCCGAAGAGGACGCGATTCGCAAAATTGCCGGAGGCTACGGCGTGCCCACCAGTTCCGGCGTGGTGGTCAATGAAATTACCGCCATGCGGGTTTCCACCGTCTACCGCTGCGTATCGCTCATCGCCGGCACTATCGCGTCCCTGCCCTGTGAGGTCTACCGCCGCAAGGGTGACCGATCCGAAATCGCCGAGGATCACCCGGCCTTCTGGCTGCTTCACAATGAGCCCAACGCGCTCATGCCGGCCAAAGTCTTCTGGGAAACTTTCATGTGGGCGGCCCTTATGCGTGGCAACGGCTACGCCCTGATCGGCCGGTCCGCCCTCGGAGCCCCGACAAGCATTTCGTGGGTGGCTTCCAACTGCGTGAGCCCCCAACTCTCCCAGGACAAGACCCGGTTGCAATACGTCATCCGTACCGCCAGCGGCGAGACGCGGCGCTTTGATCAGGACGACGTTCTCCACGTCCCCTTTATCGGCTGGAACGGCCTGGAAGGGCGCAGCCCCATGGAATGCGCCCGCGAATCCATCGGTCTGGCGACCGCCGGCCAGGAGTTCAATGAGCGTTTTTTCAGCCAGGGGAACGCGGCGGACATCGCGATGGAAGTCCCCGGGAAACTCACTGCTGAACAGGCCGAGCGTATGTTGGAAGTCTACAAAGCGAATCGCAGCGGTCTGGACAAGATGCGCCTTCCCTTGATTGCCGAAGGCGGGACCAAGGTTTCGCGTCTCGACTTCACGGCCGAGGATTCCCAGCTCCTGGAATCCCGTTCCTTCCAGGTCGCAGACGTGTGCCGGTTCTTCGGCGTCCCCCCTCACATGGTCGGCCACACCGAGAAAACGACTTCTTGGGGAACTGGCGTCGAACAGCAGACCCTTGGCTTCGTCAAGTTCACCCTGCGCGTGATCCTCAAGGGCATTGAGCAGGAAGTGGATCGCAAAATTCTCCGTTCCGGTCGGTTCTTCTGCAAGTTCAACATGGATGCGCTTTTGAGAGCCGACAGCAAGGGCCGGGCCGAATACTACAAGGCCGCCCTGGGCGGAACGCAGTCTCCCGGCTGGATGTCGCAAAATGAGGTGCGCAAGCTCGACAACTTGCCGCCAAAGCCGGGCAAAGACGAGATTTGGGACCCGGAAAAGACAGCTTCGACCAAGGGGACACAGGACCAGAAAAACACGGGGGATGAGGGAGACGCCAATGCCGTTTGAGCGAAAAACCGCCCGTGAATTGTATGCGGACGCCGAAAAGAAGGCAAAACAGCGTGTTTCCGAGGGGAAACCCCTGCTTTTGAGCCCGAAAGCCGAGACGAACGGCGACGAGGCGACTTTGTACGTCTACGACGCCATTGGCGCATGGTTCGGCATTGCCGCTGCCGATTTCGTGCAGGCCCTGGCCGACATCAAGGCCAAGACCATCCATCTGCGCATCGATAGTCCCGGCGGCTCCGTATTCGAGGCCGAGGCCATGCAAACCGCCTTGCAACAGCATCCATCCAACGTCGTTGTGCACATCGACGGGTTGGCAGCGAGCGCTGCGACCACCCTGGCTTTGGGTGGGAACGAAATTGAGATCAGCGACGGTGGCGTGTTCATGATCCACAACGCCTGGAATATCGCCATCGGGAACAAGGACGACATGCGGGAAGCAGCCGCCTTCCTTGAAAAGATCGATACCAATATCGCCGCCGACTACCAACGCAAGACCGGGGCCAGCCCGGAACAGATCAAAGAGTGGATGGACGCTGAAACATATTTTTCCGCTGCCGAAGCCTTGGAGCACGGCTTTGTGGATCGCATTTACACGCCGGATGGGGCCGAGGAAGGCAACGACGAGGACAGCCAGGCCAAAGCCAAGGCCGCGCAGGCCCGGGCCGATGCCGACATGCAGGCCCTTGCCGCCGCACGTGCGGCCCGCCTCCGGGCCGTCCGGCTGGTCGAAGTAGGTTTTTAGCGGGCTTCCCGCACAAATCATCGACGCCATAGGAGGAAACACCATGGCTATCAGTCTCCAGGCACTGCGGGACGCCAAGGCCAAAAAGGCCGAGGAAGCCCGCGCCATCGCCGATAAAGAAAATCCGACCGAGGACGAGTTGAAGGCCTTTGACGTTCTCATGGCCGAGGCCGAAACCCTCGAACGCCGCTATCAGAATGAACTGAAGCTCCAGGGCCTGACCGATCCGGACAAGGCCGCCGCCACGGCCGCCGACGCCTTGCCGCGCATCGAGAGCGAGGCCAAGCCGGTCTATCGGAACTTGGGCGAACAGATGCTCGACGTCCGCGCCATGACGCTCGACACCGCCGAAGCGCCCCGCGCCCGGGAACGGTTTACGCAGGTGGTCAACGCCGCCGGTGCGTCCACGGGTATCGACTCCGAAGGCGGGTTCCTGGTTGAGACCGACAAAGCGTCGTCCATCATGCAGACCGTCTTTGAGACGGGCGTCATTTCCTCGCGCTGCACACACCAGCCCATCGGGGCCAACTCGGATTCCTTTGAGTACATGGCCGCTGATGGCGACCGCGACCGCACCCACCGTAGCGGTCTCCAGACCTATTGGAAGGGCGAGATCGACGAGATGGCCGAATCCGGGAAGATCAAATTCAAGGCCCGGGAAATCCGCATCGAAGATCTGTATGGCACCCTGCGCGTGACCAACCGCATCCTTCGTGATGCCGTGGCCCTGGCCGAATGTGCCAAGCGTGAACTCCGTAAGGAATTCGCCTTCAAACTTGATCAGGCCATTTTCGAGGGCACCGGAGCCGGTCAGCCGCTCGGCATCATGAAGTCCTCCCTGCCCGTGACTGTCGCCAAAGAGGCTGGGCAGACGGCCAAGACCATTGTGGCCGCCAATGTGGTCAATATGCTGGCCCGGTTCTACGGCAACATGGGGAGCGCTGTTTGGTTTGTGAACCAGGACGTGCTGCCCCAGCTTCCACTGATGACCCTCGGCCAACAGCCCATTTTCCTCCCGGGCGGCAATTTGACCAGCGCCCCCTTTGGAGCCTTGCTTGGCCGTCCCATTGTGCCCCTGGAGTTTTGTGAAACCCTGGGCACCAAGGGCGACATCATCCTGGGCGATTTCTCGGAATATCTCCTCGTCGAAAAGGGTGGCCTGGAGGAAGCCGAGTCCATGCACGTTCGGTTCCTGACCGACGAGATGACCTACCGTTTCATCACCCGCGTCAACGGGCAGCCGCTCAACAACGACCCGATCACCCCGCTCAAGGGCACCGCAACCTTGTCGCCGTTCGTCATGCTGGCGGCCCGCTAGGCCTGACCGAAAAGGAGATACGCCATGCACAACCTCATCGAAAATGTCAGCGTCCTTGAAGCCATCCCCCCGAGCGCCGGGGCGGCCGAGCTGGACGGCGACTATATCAGCCTGAAAAACGCCGAGCATGTGACCGTGTTGGTCCACATCAATCAGGGCAACGCCGCGACCGTGCCCATCACGATCAATCAGGCCAAGACCGTAGCCGGCGGCAACGTCAAAGCCCTTGCCAAGGCTGTGCCGATCTGGCTCACGGCTGACTGCGCCACCTCGGACATCCCGGCCCGGCAGACGGACGACGTGGATTTTACGACCGACGCCACCCTCAAGCACAAGCTGGTGACCTTCGAGGTCTCGGCCGAAGCCCTGGACGTCACGAACGGGTTCACGGCCATCCAGGTCGTTGCCGGAGCGTCCAATGCGGCCAACATCGTGGCGGCTCAGTACATCGTCAGCAAACGCCGTTATGGCGGCGATGCATCCCTGATCGTGGACTAGATCGGATTGGCGGCTCTGCTTCGGTCGGGCCGCCTTGAGGACACCATGGGAATCCGCGTCATCACCCCACCCGCTTCCGAGCCCGTCACCCTGGCCGAGGTCAAAACTTTTGTCAGGATCGACGGCACGACGGACGCGACCGCCAATATGGCGGATGATGCTCTGTTGGCGTCACTTCTCACGTCGGCCCGGGAGGAAGCAGAGAACATCACGCGCCGGGCGTTTTTACCCACGGTGCTTGAGCTTTCGCTGGGAAAGTTCCCCCGGGGGAATATGGACTTTATCGAGCTTCCCCGTCCTCCGCTGATTTCCGTATCCTCGGTGGCCTACGTAGACACGGCTGGGGTCACCCAGACAATGGACCCAACGTTCTACACCACAGCATCGCCGTCCGATGGAATCCCCGACGTTCTTTTCCTGGTGTTCCGATCCTGGCCGGCTACCGCCCTTGTGCCCTCGGCCGTGCGGATCCGCTACACCGCCGGCTGGCCCGACGCCGCTTCCGTACCCGAGAACATCAAAACCTGGATCAAGTTGCGTACGGCCACACTGTGGGCCAACCGTGAATCGTTCATTGCCGGCAACAACACGGTCGGGGCCGTCGAAATGCCGGGTCGATTCCTGGATGGACTGCTCGACCGTTGGCGCATCATGGAGGTCGCATAATGCCTATCGAATCCAACTTCCCTCCCGCCGAAGAGTTCCGGCGAGCGTTAAAAAAGCTGGCACAGGACTTCTACAATTCGACCGGTGTGCGCGTCGTTTCTGTGGAATTGGCATGGAATGAATCCATGGGCGGCGCTGCCAGCCTTGTTCGCATTGAGTCCAAATTGGAGTCCTGAATGGGTATTCGCGCCGGAGAACTCACCCACCGCATGACCGTCCAGGTCGCCACGCCCGCCATCAATGACGGCGGTGAACCCGTCACCGTGTGGACTCCCATTGCCACGGTCTGGGCCAAGCTCTGGGCCAAGTCCGGCCTGGAACGGCAGACGGCCCGGGCCAACGCCGCCGAGGTATCTCACGGCGTGCTTATGCGGCCCTTCCCCGGCCTGACCACGGCGCACCGGCTGAGCATGGGTACGCGCACCTTCGGCATCACGTTCATCAACGACACGGTGCCGGGCCAGTTCACCCTGGACGTGACCGAGCATCCCGATGGGGAGGCGGTATAATGGCCATGCCTCGCACCGACGTTCGGCCGATGGTCCGCAAGTCCATCGTCGCCCGCTTCAACGCGAACCCCATGCATCCCTTTGTCACGGGCATCGGCGGACGGTTTGCCTATGCCAAGGCTATTCAAGGGTGGGCCCTCCCCCGCGCCGTGTTCTTCTTTGTAGACGATGGGGTTGCCGACACGTTCACCGAGCGCGTGGACGACGTGCTCATTCAAATTTCGGTGTGGGCGTCTACGGCCGGCGCGGCCGAAGACTTGGCGTCCCTGGCCTACGGACTTTTCGAGGGACAGCCCCTGGCAGCCGCCGGCATCGCCCCTTTTCGGCTCCATCGGGACGCCCCCGTGCCGACCATGGACGAGTCGGAAACGACAACCACACTTTGGCAATCCGGCATCACGCTGGCCGGGCTGGTGCAGACCATCTAGGCACGGTCCTTTTTGTAAATTTCAACAACAGCGAGGGAAATACCATGGCCCAATTACGTGCCGAATTTCAAACCGCCGACCAAGCGGCCCTTGTCCTCAACACGTTCCTTGGCGATCCGGCGGCCGTCAGCGGCCTCAACTCCATGACTTTGGTCGGTGAGACCCGCGATATCCAGTCTTTCCAGACCTTCGGTGTGGATTTCGAGACACAGCAGGCCGGCGGTGGTAAGCGGTCCGCATTCGCGGCGTCTGGCTACCTGCTCGTAGGCGATGAGGACGGGCAGGCCGTGCTTGAGGCGGCCAAAATGGCCAAGACCAAGTTGAAGGACGTGCGGGCCTACCTGAACACGGACCTTATGCACTTCCAGGCCCTGGATCTCGCCAAAGACCCGGGTGGATTTTTCCAGGTCACCAAGGCCGGCGCGGATGGAGCGGCCGGCGTGTCCGACGCCTTCAAATACGCACTCGAAATGCCCTGCGGCGGTATGACCAAAGTCTTCTCCATCCACGCGACGGGGACCGATATCGCGTTCGTTGCCTCCGGGGCGAAGATCACCAGCACCACTACGGACTTCGTTGCCGCCGGCTTCAAGCCGGGACGGACCCTTATTATTGACGACAGTGCCGGCAACGATGGCTACGCCGTGATTGGCACCGTGGGCCAGCACGAGCTGACCATCGGCACTCTGACCAAGATCAGCGGCCCCAACGGCACCATTGCAACCCCTGGGGTGGCCGTGGTGGATGGGCCCGTCGGCCCCTCTATCAGTCTGCACATCAGCAGTTATTAACCCGGCGCCATATTTGGGCGGCAGGGGCGCGCGTGCCCTGGCGGGTAACCCCGGCCCGCCGGCCGCCCATTATCACGGGGAGTCCCAAAGGGGAGCATAAAAAATGATTATTTCCGACGACGGCGTGGCGAAAAACCAATGGCATCTGATCCCTGACGATCCTGATGGCGCTCGTATCGAGATTACTGTTTTGGAGCCTGGGGATGATACCGCGATCAACTCCAAAGTCCAAAAACTTGTCGCCTCCGACTCCGGGGGCGAGTTGATTATCGACTCCGCTTTGTCCGGCCACTTGCGGGCCATGACCGCTCTGACCAACTGGGAAAACTTTTATCTGACCAGGGAAGATAAAGCGGCCAAACACTCCGCTCCCTTCACCGCAGTCAACAAGGAAAAAGCCTTAAATAAAATCCGGGGATTGAAGACGTTTATTTTGGAGAAGCACGCCGCGCAGGCCCAGGAGTATGAAGCGGCCCAGGAGACCGCGAGAAAAAACTCTTTGACCTCGGCAAATGGTTAGCCAGGGATCAAACCTGTGATGTTTGCCGAGTTGCTTACAAGGGAAACCGTTGGGACAAACCGGAGATCCGCGAAAAAAAACGCAAAGGACCCCCATGTGAGCGCTGTAGACCAAAAGTCCACGCTTTCAACTCCAGAGCCTTAGATATTTATCTTCGTTGCCAGGGGCAGCTTATCATGGGGTTTGGCGGGGCAGTGGATATCAATATCCTGGCCGTAATGGGCTTGATGGATCGGCTTGAAATCCCACTTAAGGAACAAGACGAGATGCTGGTAAAGGTGCAAACCCTGGCCAGTATCATCCTCACCGCTCAGGCGAAGCGCAGAAAGAAAGAAGAAAAATAGATAGGGTCGGGTTGGTCCCGGCCCTATTACTCGGAACGAACGCCGAAATTGAGACGCATAGCGAACGGAGCAGCTCCGGTAAGGGCGGAAATACAGGAAATGGCAGCACCGCAGACCAAAGAAGACACGAGGAGTAACGGCAGGACCACCGCCAGGACGGCTGCGGCCGGCAGCGCCAAGAGCGTCATCATAATGCGCATCGGGGTCCAGGGCCTGGACTTGTCGATGGAGTCCGCAAACAGTTGGTTGATTTTTGCCATAGCGGTTCTCCTGGTTGTTGGCGGATTGGTGTTCGCCTTCCTGTTCCGTTAATACAATAGCCATTTTTAGTGACGCAGGCAACGGGCAGTAAACGCCTCTTGCCTGTAAACGCTCCAAGAGGTTCACATGTCTCAGGCCACTTATACGTCGAATCTCGACTCGATCCTTGAAGCCATGAAGGCCGGAATTGAGACCGGGGTAACAGGGGCAGTTGAAAAAATCGCGGATGTAGCCCGGCAGCTCTGCCCGGTCGGTGATAGTGCACGGGCCCCGCGTCAGTCATTTTTCCGATCGGTCCGCGTCGGCAAAAAGAACTGGAAGAAAGTGCGCGTGGTGTCCCGCAGCCCTCTCGCCTGGACCTCCCGGCAACCGGGGACACTTCGGGATTCCATTTTTACCCGCGTCCGCTGGAAAGACGGTACCTGTCTCGGCTGGGTCAAGGCCGGGGCGGAAGGCACGCCGGACGGATCGGCTTATTACGCTCCTTTCGTTGAGTGGGGCACGACGAAGATGCAGGCCCGCCCCTTCATGCGGCCGGCGTTGCGAGGGGCAAAAAGCGCATGCCTGAATGATATTGGTATGGCCATAGGCCTGGAACTCGGCCAGACGACGCGCCGAGGCGTGAAACGGAAGGTGTACGGGGCATAAATCCCCGCACACCTTCTCGGTACTTCTTCATCCCCTCAATTGAGTGAGCATGTTCCTGGCCGCAGCCGCCAATAAGCCAGATCTGGTCATGCCTTCACGTTTTGCCGCCGCGTCAACGTCCTGCAGGAGACGCTTATTGATCGAGATGTTGACGCGCACAGGCGGCGAGTCCTCAAGAGCCCCGGACGGGACCAATGCCACCCGAACTCCCGACGGGACGTCCAGTGCCGACAGAGACGATGGCGCCGGGACCTCTCGCCCCAGGTCCTGCAGCGTGTGAACGTGGCCGCTCAAGGCGTCAATGGCCATGGCCATAGCGTCGGCTTCCGTATCCCCTTGCGTAAAACATCCGGGCAGGTCGGGGAACGACACTACGACGTGGCCGCCTTCACCGTCTTCAAAAAATGCCGGATAAATAGCCATAGTCTCTCCGTATATTTTACCGGACCGGGGAGGCGGGGCTTTCGCCCCCTCCCCTTATCTCAATTTCATCCCGGCTTGTTTCTCCATCAGTTTGACCAGGGTTATATCCAGGTCTTTGGTTGGATGTTTCACTGTCACCAGTCCGGGTTTCTCGGGGTGGTCGAAGTGGAAGTGGTCGCCCTCCGATCTTTTGAATCTCCACCCGGCGGCCTTCAGCTTTTTGATGATTTCCTTGCTGCTTGGCATTCCCGCCCTTCCCGTTCGTCGTTGGAAACAAAATTACTTATTTTTTGTGTAGTCGTCAAGGAGAAATGTGTAGTTTCTCTCCAAAAAAAGTGAGCCCGAATTCATTTTTTGTTGCCGGGGCGAGAGGTTTTCTGATATCGGGCCGGGAAAGGAACGAAAATGTTTTTAATCATTTGGCTTTGTTGCGGCATCGCGGCTGCCATGGTGGCGTCGTCAAAGGGGCGTAGCACCGGCGGCTGGTTCTTCCTCGGCATCTTGCTTGGCCCCTTCGGGTTGATCTTCGCCTTACTCGCCGGGAAAGAAGGCCCGGCACAAGGGGAACGCAAATGCCCGTTTTGTGCGGAGTTCATCAAGAAAGAGGCCGTTGTCTGCAAGCATTGCGGGAGGGATTTGCCGGGACAAGAGGCCTCCACTGGCCCCACAAGGGAATCAGACGACGCCTGGGTGCCCCTGCCCCCAACGCTGTTCGCCGGGAAGAAAATAGAAATGGTGGGTTGCCCAAAGTGCGGGGCAAAAATAACCGCCCCGGCAACAAAATGTGGGGTTTGTGGATGGGAGCCAATGGAGAATAACGATATACAGTAAGTATTTTTCAGACAGCATACAATAATGGAGGACCTATGTTTGGGAATGATATCGCTGGATCGTTACTTGCATTTGCTATTTTTTTTGTAATATTCCTTGCGCTGAGGGAATTCAACTGCTGGTATTTTAAAATAAATGATCATATCAAAAACCAGAAAAAACAAATTTACTTGTCTGAATTACTTTTAGCCGAGCTATGGGCCTTGCGTACAGGTAACAAACCCCCAAAAGTGAAGTCACCAGAAGGGAAAAGCACAGAAACACAAAAAAACAATCTAGAAAAATGTCCTTCCTGTGGAAGGGAGGAATTTGATGGTGAATTCTGCCAAGTATGTGGGTGGACTTCTAAAAAATAGCTTTTGGCTTCCCATTCCTCTTTAGGCCGCCTTCGGGCGGCTTTTTCTTTTCTCCCTCCACGCCTCGTGTTTCCACACACGGAAACAACTCCCTTCCCAATTCGCCCTCCCCTACCCCTAACATAGGGGGAATCGGGAGGCTCCATGGCGTTCAATATCGGCACGATCGAAAGCAAGATCAAATGCGAAGGCCTGGCTCAATTCGGCGACGACCTGAAAAAAGTCGACGCCACCATGGACGCATTCGCCCAACAGACGAGCCGGCGATTCACTCGTGTTGAAATGGACGTCAAGTCGGCCGCGAAAGCTATGGGCGTGTCCACACAGGATATGCAGTCACAGCTTGATCGAGCCCTTAAAAGCATTTCCGCCGACACGGCCTCAAAATCCCTTGAGCGATTGGCCAAGCAGGCCGGCTTCACCAAAAGTGAAATACAAAACATGGGCCAGCAAATGGGCCTGTCCGCTCGATCCATCGACGAGTTGGTCCAGAAGGTCTACGGGGCCGGCAAAGGGTTCGAAGTCCTCAAAACCCTTATAGCCCCCATAGGCACAACTATCGTTGGGGCCTTTGCTGTTAATCAAATCGCAGGATTCGTCCAAGAAATAGCTAATACAAAAATGCAGTTTGAGGCGTTCGACAGAACGCTGAAAACGGTGACTGGGTCGCAGACAGCGGCTTATCTTGCGATGGAGTCTCTGACCTCCGTATCGGACCGTTTGGGCTTGAAGCTCACGGACACAGCCGGTGGCTACAAGTTGATCGCAGCAGCAGCGAAAGGCACTGTTCTCGAAGGGGAAGAAACAAAAAAAACATTTGAAGCGGTCTCCACCGCAGCATCCGTTTTAGGCCTGTCGGCGAGTGATACGAATGGTATCCTTTTGGCTATAAGCCAGTCTATTTCGAAAGGAAAAGTCCAGGCCGAGGAGCTCCGAGGGCAGATAGGGGAACGTCTCCCGGGTGCCTTCCAAATCGCAGCGCGCGGCATGGGTATGACTACCGCAGAACTCGATAAGCTCATGTCCACAGGTGGTCTTGCAACTGATGAATGGCTTCCAAAATTCAGAGCTGAGTTGGAAAAAACTTTTATCGCCGGGGCGGCCGATGCTGGAAATAGCACTCAAGCATCTTTCAACCGGATGGCGAACGCCTGGGACCAGTTTAAGGCCGCAGTCGCTGACACCTCCGCGTTTGGCGTTATCATCGCCGCAATGAATAAAACGGCGGCGGCAGCGGACGCCGTGGCAAAAAGCATAAGAGGCGCGAGTGGAACGCTCCATGGCTCAGAAAAAGTAGAAAATTTGCAACAACGTCTGGATTTGCTCCAGAGCCCAGACGCTGTTTACGCCTACGGGTTGCCTGAAAATTTCGACCCGAACAAAGCCAAAGCGGAAATCGAGAAGATAACCAAAGAGCTTGCTGCAGCGCGCCAGGATATCGAGGACGCGGCCTACGAACAGGAAGGGAAGCGCCGCCAAAATGCTACGAACAAGCTGTATTCTAAAGAACAGGCCGCCATCAAAGGTGGTGAGCAGGCGACTCTTGATGCGTGGGCCTCTTCTACTGACAAAAAAGTGGCTCTTTGGGCTACCCAACAGAAGGAAATCTCTGACGCGTACCAGAAGGCTTATAAGGGAGAAATAACCCAGGGCGCTATGGAAGTCCTGGTCGATGAATCCAATAAGAAATACGCGGAGGGGCTGGACGGCCTCACTGAAAAAGAGAATCGCGCGGCATCTGCGGCCGAGCGCCACGGCCTCGCAGTCGAAAAGCTTGGCACTTCCATCGACAACTACCTCGCCCGGGAAATGGGGCTGGCCAACAATGACCAGCTTTCCACCAAGTTCGCCGCCATCGATGAGCAGGCGGCGGGACTCATCAATCGGGCCGAGCAGCTTGCCATAGCCGGCGGAGTCTCCATGAAGGAGGTCATCGAGAAGGTGACTGCCGCCAAGGAGGCGGCCAAGGAGTACGCTGCTTCCAACCTTATCGAGACACTTTTCCCGTATCTCAAGAAAGACAACACCATCCAAGCCTTTTGGGAGGGCATCCGTTCCCAACATGGCTATTTGGTCCAGGCGGCCCAAAAGGCAGGCATGGCCGAATCTGAACTGATGAGCTTGATGGTCGATAAGACAAAATTCGCCGAGTATCAGCAGCAGATGGCGAAGGTGAAAGCCATCATGGAGAACACCTTCGATTTTGCATCCTGGAACAAAAACAGAAACAAGCTGCAGGGGCTTGAATATCAGAATGGAGGCACCCAGGAAAAAACAACCTGGGAGTCCACGCTTCAGACATACGACGATCTTAGCGGGAAGATGCTGCGGATTAAATCCGCCATGTATGATCGGATCGTTGAGAAAGCGAAAGCCGCCGGCCTTGAGGAACGAGTCGTACAGGCGATCCTCACCGAGAAGTACGAAGAAGAGCTGAAACAACAGCTCGAACTCACGATAAAGTACTCGAACAGCTTTGGTGACACCTTATCCAGCACGTTCGCGTTGGCCTTCGGCACATATAAATCCGAGGCGACAAGGGCCCGAGAGGATTGGGCGGAGTTCTCCACTTCTTTGGTCGAGCTGACACAAGGCGCCGTTGAAAGCATATCCGGATCTTTCGGTGATATGATCCGCAACTTCTCCAACGACACGGCTAGCATCCAAAACCTCTCGAAGAACATGCTTTCGCGGTTGTTGGATTCGGCCGCCTCCTTTGCCGAGAAATCCATTAAGTCGCAGCTCAACGATGTTGTCCGCATGCTTTTGCCCGGATCTACTCAAGGGGCGGATGGCTCTTCAGGCCTTACGTCCTCGGCTGCCTCGATCTCTGCGGCTACGGCTTCCATGTCGGTGGCCACCGCGACCATCAACGTGGCCAGCAGCAATATGGCCGGCTCGGCCTCGCTTACCGGATCAAGCGGCAACGATACGCTGGACGCTGATCGTTTTGGGAAATCGGCTGGGAATCAGTTTGCCAGCGCCGTCACGTCCTCTTCCAACGGCGACCTTATAATCACAACGACCCAGGGCGTTGAAAGTCTCATCGGCGGTACGACCAAGCGTCTTGGCGATATCACCGGTAAATATGAGTCCGGCGCGAACTACGGAACCATCTCTACCGGAAATAAATGGGGCGACCCTGGGGGCGTGAGTTACGGGAAATACCAGTTTACGACAAACAGCGGCTCCGCTGCTGAGCTGTTAAAGGCCTTTGGAATTTCCAATGCTCCGGCCGCCGGGACCGATGCTTTCAATAAGATGTTTTCTGAACTGTCAAAACAAACTGACTTTCAGGAAGCACAAGAGAAGTTCGCTCAATCCAAGTTTTATTCCCCGGTAATCTCACACCTCGAGCAGCTTGGTGTGGATATAAAAGATCCTGGGATCCAGGAGACTGCTTTTGCCACTGGCGTAGGCCACGGTGCTTCTGGCGCGATAAAGCTCATTGATAAAGCATTTAAGAACTCTGACATCGCCAGCATGAGCGATATGGACGTCATTTCCGCAATATACGCGGAACGGATGAAGCCCGGCGCTGATGGTACAGGCTTGGCCTATTGGGCTAAATCTCCGCCTAGAGTCCAAGATAGCGTCTACAATAGGCTCGATAATGAAAGACAGGATGTTCTTGACCTCTCTTCTGGTGGGCAGGGATCAACAGACGCGAAGCAGTTCTCCCAGACGTGGGGCAGTGCCGCTGGCGATCAGTTGTATGACAAAATGACGGAAAAGGCCGCCAACAACGGCTATACCATAACCACTTCTGTTCAGAGCAATGACACCCTTCGTTCTGGTTCTGATGATAATTTGTCGAAGTCCAATATCAATTGGAACAAAGCCGGTACAGCCTTAGCGGGCGTCTCTATGCTTGCCGCCGGGCTTTCGTCTGGGAACGCAGGTACGTCAATCGGTGGTGGGCTTACCGCTGTTGGCGGCATCCTCTCCATGATGACGTCTTTAGGATCGTTATCGTCCGTAGGCGGTCCGGTCACCGCTCTCCTTGGTATGGGCGTAGGGATTGCCAGCGGTCTTTTCTCTTCCTCCTCGCAAACATCCAAAACGGGCTCTGGCTACAATATCGCGATCAATGCCGGCAAAGTCTCTATGTCCGGCCTGGATTTCTATAAGACGACGACCACAAGCGGCACCGGCGGCACTTCAACCTCCCATTCGACGGTTGACACCGGCATCGTTGATCCCGCCGTTGCAAAACAGGTCGAAGATAGCCTGAAGTCTGCTGCCAAGAGTCTGAAGGATTTTGGCAAGGAACTTGGCATTACAACTGTCAAGCTGGCCAACTTCACTATCCCAAAAATGTCGATCACCAGCGACCAGTTGAGTGGCTACCTGACGAACATGACCGAATTAATGGCAGTCATGTCGCTCGATCAACAGGGATTACTTGGCGCTTTCGATTATGTGAAGGACGGCCACGAGACTGATACACAGGAGTTTCAGCGCTTAGGGTCCGCATATTCCACCGTCGGCGGCTATACCGAGGCCTATGGTTACAGCCTTGAGACCATGGGCGAGATCACCAAAGACCAGATCAAGAATATGCGCGACTACAATAATGAGGTCGCTAAAAATACTCTGCCGTCACAGATGATGATGCTGGTCGCTATGGGCGGCACAGCCGACCAAATGCAGCAGTTGGCTTCCTCTGCGACGAGTCTCTCTGTTGCTGCCAACCAGACGGATGAGCAGCTCTCAAAAATCATACAGGCCGACTACGCCTCGAAATTGGAAGAGGCGGTCGGCGGTGAAGACGCCTTTAAGACGATCATGGGCCACCTGGTCGGAAAGACGCTGACAGGGCTTCAAGAGTACCAAAAGCAGGCGGCCTATTACACCGACAAAGCGCAGGATTCATTTAAGGATCTTGAGACGTCTGGCGTCACCATTGAAAATTTCTGGACGTCGTTTTCCGCCGCCATTTCAAAAGGCATTTCGGTAGACCAGTTTGAGGCGTGGAGCGACGCATCAAATTGGGTCTACAACCTCAATACCATCCAGGACGCCATTACTGAATGGCAGAAGACGATTACGAAGGTTTCTCAGAGCCTCAACTCCAGGAACCTCAAGGCACAGGGGTACGACACCGCTGCCTCGGCGGCATCACAGCTTGCCGACGCCGAATGGGAGTTGGTTGACGCTCGGAAAGCTGGCTACGATGCCGCAACGTTGGCGGCCATTGAAGCGACGCAACAAGCCGAAAAGGCCAAAGCGTTGCAGAATGTTTTTGATTCGGCCAATTCCGCTCTTGATTCGGCCATAGGTGACACAACGCTTTCCGATATCAAGTCTATCGCCAATGAGTTCAACGATTGGGTTGAGGCCGCAAAGACGCTTGGAGCGACGGAAGAGCAGCTTTCTGAGATCCGTGAAAAAGAAGCGGAAGTAAATGCTGCGAAACTTTCGAGCTTTATGGATGGTATTCGCTCTGAGCTTTCAAAGTATGACGGTACGGAGCTTCAATATAATGTTGGTTCTTTCAAAAAAGAGCTTACTACCAAGCTCTACGATGCGGCGCTTCTCGGTGCTTCCCAGACAGACATGCACGACGTAGGTATGTTGTATGCCTACAAAGTTAAGGAAGCATATCAAGATAAAATCAACGATATTGTTGATAAGCTGAATACAGCTTCTTCGGCGCTGAAGTCGTTTTCTGACAGCATTAAAGAATTTCTTTCTGGCTTGTGGACAAATGCTGACACGTCCCCTCTTGCTCTTCGAGAGCGTTATGCCACCGCAAAGCGTCAATGGGAGGAAGGCGCCGCAGACCTTAATTCTACGGACGAGGCCACCAGGACAAAGGCCCAAGACAAGATCCAGGACTTAACGTCCACATATCTTGACGCCAGCAAGCTCTATAATGCCGATCCTTCGGCATATTATACGGATTTCATATCCGTTCAGAAAATTTTAGGGGATTCGTACACTCAGGCAAAAACACAATATGAGCTGATTGAAGAGCAGGTAAAGCAGGCCACGGCCACCGCTGATAGCACAAAGACCACAGCCGAACTGCTCGACCAGCTCAAGACATTGCAACAGCAGCAGGGCGACGCCTGGACGCAGATGATAAACGATCTGCCGGCCAAAATCGCTGCGGCGATGGCGCAAGCCACGACGGCGAAACAGGCCGCCGGCATTGCTGGTGCTGGCGCTGGCGGGTCCTCCTCGTCGATTGATGACGTAAATGCCCAATGGGGTGCGTATTACAGCAGCGCCCAGGCGGCCAGTTCAAAGTACCTCGACGATAAAGCTGCGCAGCTCAACGCTGAAGGCTACCAGGGGAAAACAGACTGGGACGCCACCAGCGCATACAAGGCGATTTCTGATTCCGGGCTCACGCCGTTCCAGCACTATCAGCAGTACGGCAAGTCGGAAGGTTTGACGTGGTCCGACCAGAACGCTTTTTCGGACAAGACAAACTTCGCCTACACGGTTGGCGGCTTCGACAGCACCGGCTGGAACACAGACAAAACGTCCTTGTCCTTCCTCGACCCGTCCAACTACCTCCAGGCCAAGGCGGAGCAATTAAAGGTCACAACAGGGCGCACCTGGACGGTTGACGAGGTCGCTAAGGCTTTGGCCGCCGCCGGCCTGACCGCTGCCCAGCATTATGAGCAGTACGGCCAGTACGAGGGAATTCGGGCCGGTTCCGGCTATGTCGGAGGCTCCGATACAAGCGGCTTTAACTCCGCCGATTATATCGCCGCGAAAACTGCAGAACTGAATGCGACCAATGAGGGTGGGCATTCGTGGACCGCTGCCGAAACAGCCGCAGCTATCGCCGCTGCAGGCCTGACTCCAGAGCAGCATTATGCCGAATACGGCAAGAATGAAAATATTCCCGGCTACGCTGTCGGTGGTTTTGTCGGGGATCTGGCCCGGTTGGGTGGCTACATCCCGGGGTACAGCGCGGAGGATGTGCTGATGGCCCGGTTGCGGCTTGGTGAGTTCGTAATGACTCCAGAAGCGGTACAGTATTATGGTCCGGATTTTATGTCCGCTGCGAACACAATGAAGCTCCCAAAACAAGGCTTTGCGGATGGTGGTCTTGTTGGAGTTTCGTTTAGTTCTTCTCAAAATTCCAGCAGCACGAATTCTGATGTAGCGGCCCTCGCTAAAAGCGTGGAAGCGTTAACGAAGAAGGTTGAGGACTTAACCATTCAGTTAAATAAAAAAATGGGAAGAGTTGCTGACAATACTGACAGAATGCTTAGTCACGGAATAACAGTCGTCTCACAGGATACTGCATCATGAAAATAGTCATCCCAAAAGCTATCACTGTCATCAATACGAATTTGACTGATGCAGCGCCTATCTATGACATAACAAAGGCGTACTCAAAGGATAGTATCGTCAGGCAAACGGACACACATCACAAGTATCAGGCTCTTGCAGATGTTGCTGCCGGGATTAAGCCATCCGACAACTATGCTATCGTCCAGCCAAAATGGTCGGACTTGGGCGTCTCCAATGATTGGGCGTGCTTTGATGATGCCATCAAGACTTCGGCCGTTTGTTCTTCCGATGACGGTACCATCCAATTCACATTTGACAGCTCGCGGTGCGACACCGTGTACCTATTTAACCTATCTAACGCCAGTTCCGTTCGTTTTGAACTGTACGACGTGAGTAACGCAGCGATATTGTCTAACGCAACGTTCCTCGCGAACGCGACAATATCGAACTGGTATGAATATTTTTATGAGGATTTTCTGTACGAAAGAACAACAAGCAGAGCATTCCCCATCTATGGCTCGTCAAAACTGAAAGTTAAAATATTTGGTGTTGGCTCAAACAAGCCGTCAGTCGGCACTATTATCGTAGGGAAATCTGCTTACATTGGTAGGACAAAGTGGGGGCCTGAGCTAGGGTATATAGATTGGTCGACAGACGAGGAAGATAAGTGGGGCACAGCAACACTTGTACAAGGCCCGGTGTCAGACAAGTTTACTGGTGATGTTTATATAGAGACGGCTAGCTTGGACAGAGTTGATAGGCTCTTTAAAAGTGTTCGCGGAAAGTTGGCTGTCTATGACTTTAACAATGAAAAGCAGGATATGGCCCAAGCAACTTTTGAAGCGAGTATTGTCCTTGGAAGGACGAAAGATTTTAAGATCACTGCGGAAGGGCTCAGTGTGTCAACAATAACCGTTGAAGTGCGAGGGATCCCCTGATGAGCACAACTATTTCCACGCCGCCGCCGTCTCCGCCTCCTGCACCTCAGCGGGTGGGCGGCGAGCAGTTGTTTTGGCAGCGGTGCGACGCGTTTGTCGCCTACATCGCGTCTTTGGGCACCTATCTGGCCACCTTCGTGGTCCAGGTTGCGGCCGTCAGCGCCGAGGTGCTTGGCTTCCGGGATGCGGCGGCTGGCTCCGCTACCGAGGCCGGCAACCAAGCCCAGGCTGCCGGCCAGCAAACGGTGGCGGCCAAAGCGCAGGCGGATCGGGCGTCATCCGAGGCGGACAGGTCCAAAGGCTACGCGGATCAGGCCAAGAGCCTTGCTGGTACCGGCGTCACGGCGCTGTCTACCTCGTCCCTGACGGTGGCCATGGGCCAGCAAACGCTGACCCTGCCGACCGGGTTGGCCTTTGTACCTGGCTGTAGGGTGGCGGTCGCCTCGACCGCTGACCCGCTCAACGTCGAGCTGCGGGGCACCGTGCTGTCCTATGGGGCGTCAGGAGCCTTGACGGTGAGCGTGGACACGATCACGGGCGCGGGCACGTTTGCGTCCTGGGCTATCCGGGTTGTCCCGGAGTCGGGGTCTACGGCGTCGGTCGTCAGTCAATTCTTTACAGCGAACTCATAGCCGGAGGTGCATATGGGACTTTTGGCAGCAGTCGCCTTACCGGCGAACACAGTAACTAATGTATGGACTTGTGCCGAGAATTTTGAATCAGGTTTTAACGTAAATATTTGCAACAGAGGCCAGACAAATACAACTGTTCGACTGGCGTTGACGCTTGGAGAAGACCCGACGGACGCCAATTGGCTTGAGTTCGACTACGTTCTGCCACCTTCTGGCGTCCTTGAACGTACCGGACTCACACTTTCTTCCGGGCAAAAAATATACGCTTTTGCCGCAAGCGCTGCGGTAAGCGTTTCCATCTACGGCGTTAAGACCGCCAATTAAGGAGTAGCATATGGGCCGCAATACAGCAGACGTGGTAAAATTGGCCGGCGCTTTTAGTGCCGGAAGTGACAGCGACCTCCCGGTCGGCTCGGTCATCGAAATGGCCGCATCGGCAGCCGTGGTTGACAAATACGTCCTGGCCGAAGGCGGCTACCTCAAAAAAACCGACTGGCCAGCGCTGGCGGATGCGTTGGCGAACAACGGTTTCCGGGCAGACACGTTTTTCAAGTTCGGCATGGCCGTACCGTTTGTGAACATCGTAGACGTTAAAGTTTGCGGCGATTTGTTTGTGATGTTGTGCAAGAAAGGAATCTACACCAGTCCCGACGGTTTGACGTGGACTCCCCGGCTTACGGTGGATTTTAACAGTACGTTCCAGATCGAGCGATTGAGCGACGGCAGCCTGATTCTCTTTGGGAGCAACGGCCTTGTCGCTGTAACAGTCAACGGAACCGATTGGACAACGCTGTCAACGTCATTCGGAATTGCGATAAACTATATTGATAAGATCGGCACGACATACTTTTTCGCGTCCGGTTCTTCGCTCTACTCCACGACGAACTTCGTTACCTCTACGGCTATCCCGTGGGGTAACGGAGCCGTAACAGGCCTCTATTGCGGCACAAAGCTGTGTGTTTGCGTAGCGACAAGCTACTATCTCAGCGCAGATGGTGGAAGCACTTGGTCTTCTGGGCTTGTAATTACGTCCAGCTACCACGTAGGCCGTAAAAGCGACGGGAAGATTATTCGGGCCGGGAACAGCGGCACACCAGGAATTTTATACTCCGCCGACAATGGGGAGACGTGGAGTTCCATCGCCGCAGCGAATAACCTGATGGCCACGCCTGTGGATTTTGCGCCTCTGGGGAGCAAAGGAAATATTGTTGCCGGAACTCCAGGAAGATATAATTCTTGTCTCTGCTTTAACGCGTCATCCGATCCGAACTCTGTATATACTGAGATGGCGCTTGACGCATCAAACACATATCTCTTTAAAAAATTTATGAATGGTCTCTATCAGCGTATAGAGCTAAACTCAAAATTCATATTATTTTTCGGGGTTGGCTCATTACAGCCTTGCTTCCGTGCGATAACCATTCCATCCGGTGTTATGGCACAGCCAGCGGGGGAAGCTTTATTCCCATTTGCGTTTTCTGGGAATGGACGTCTTGGGGCAAACAACAATCAACAGGGTTTCTCTATCGCGTCAAGAAAAACTTCTGACAGCCTCTTTATCCATTCATGCTGTCTTTGCGGATTACAAGCGTCTCCAACTGCTAACTACGGGGACGTTTGGTTCCCTTCCACTGTTTTATTCTCATATACCGAAGACAAGAATACTGGCGTTTTATCTTTTTATAATATGTCTACTTATACTTTGGCCTCCCAGGTTAGCTACCCTATAAAAATTCAATACTCCTACGTAAGAGGCGGGAGTCTTTACATATACTTTAGCTACACAAACAACACTGACTCTCTCATAAGAGTTGTCCAGTGGGCATTAGACGGGACAAGTCAGCCAACAGAATCGGCCGTAGATACTATGGCTAACGTCGCTAACGCGTGGTACACCGTAAATTCTATCGGTGATAGCATAGTGTATCAAAAATCAATAGGGAGCGCCTACACATCAATTGATAAAAATGGAGGCGTTACAAATTTTGGTCTGCTTGCCACATCAGATATTAATTTATTTTTGTTTTCGCTTGGGGGGGATGGTTCCATATACAATGTATGGTACACATCATCTGGGGGGCAAACTGTAGTAAAAATATCGTATGATGGTGGCGTAACTTTCCAACAGATTTTTAATGGGGCGTCAACGACACTCCTGGCATTTAGCGGAGCAGTGACGTTTTTCAATGGGTATTATTGGTGCGTCCCATATAGCGGGTCGCTGTTGTACAGGGCAAAAAGATTTTCTGACTTGACTTCTGGGGCAGCTCCGGCGGTATTCGCCAACGTACCAGCTGGGCATATGGAAGTTATCGCGGACGGCAATCTGTTAGCTATATTTAGCCAGACAGGCATGACCATAATCGACAAGTTTGATAACATTCGAACATTTAACATCCCAGTAGCAGCACAATATTGTATTCCGCCGTTATTTTTTAACGGAGATTATTTTGCCCCAACATGGTCAACCACTACGAATACGCCAAATCCTGGGGCGACGGGTACGGTGCTCCCTGACGACTGTTTTTCACTTCCAAGCTTGTTACCGTCTGCGGTCGGTTTACACAAATACATTAAAGGAGAGTAGCAGCCATGACTTACTATAGCACACAGACCGGCGCGGCCGTTGACATTCCGGCGCGGCACCCGGTGCCGATGGATTGCACTCCTATCGCCCCGCCGACCACGGTCGGCGGCCAGGAGCTCCACTGGTACATGGGGGCGTGGATGGTCGGCCCGCTCCCGGTCGCTCCGGTGGACGAGGCCAAGGAGCTGGCGGACGCCCAGGCGGCCAAGATCGCAGAGGCGGCAGCGGCGTGCGACGCCGTGCTGAATCCGCTTGGAGCGGAGTATGGAGCCTGGGAAAAACAGACCTGGGACCAGCAGGCCGTGGAGGCCGCCGCCCTCATGGCTGACCCGACGCTCGAACCTGCCCCGGCCGCCGGGACGACGGACAAAATTCCCTGCATCCGGGCCATGGCCACCAGCCGGGGGATGGGACTGGTCGAGTTGGCCCAGCGCATCCTGGTCAACCGTGAGGCGTGGTTGGCGCTTTCCGGGAACTGCATCGGCCAGCGGCAGAAAATCTACGATGCGGTCAAGGCCTGCAAAAAGGCAGACGACGTGCGGGCCATCGTCGTGAATATCGCGCTGCCGACAGCTTGATGAATTGAAAGTGGAACAGGCGGGGCGGTTGCAGCCGCCCCACTGGCCCGGTGTACGACCACCGGCCCACCAGCTTTCGCCGGCTGCTCCCTCCCCTGGAGAGTCAAGGGTCCGGATGGGGTAGCAGCGCAAGCGCAACCTGTAAAGAAGCGGAGAATGCAGGAGATACGATGCGGTCAGTGCGATAAGTTATTGGCCAAAGGGGAAGCCACGGATTTGATTATCAAATGCCCCCGGTGCCACATTTTCAACCACGTGAGGGCCACGAGCCCCGAACACGAGAGCCAAAGAGCCCCAACTGGGGAGCCCTCACGTGAAGAAAGAAATTTTTGAAAACGGGGAATTGTGGAACGGTGACGCTCTGTCCATCCTGCGGGATCTGCCCGACGCATCGGTAGATGCGGTGGTGACCGATCCTCCCTACTCGAGCGGCGGACTCCATGCGGGGGCACGCCGTGTCGACCCGGCCCAGAAGTACCAGGCAACGGGCACCAAGAAAACCTACCCGCCCATGCTTGGCGACTGCAAGGATCAGCGGTCGTTCACCCTGTGGGCCACATTATGGCTGTCCGAGTGCTGGCGGCTGGCCCGGCCGGGTGCGCCGGTCTTGGTGTTTTCGGATTGGCGGCAACTCCCGGCCATGACCGATGCCGTCCAGGCCGCCGGGTTCGAGTGGCGCGGCATTGTCGTCTGGCATAAGCCCACCGCTCGGCCCATGCTCGGGTCTTTTCGACGCGACACCGAGTTTGTGGTTCACGCCGCCAAAACCCCGGCTCGGGCCTGGACGCGACGCTGCTTCCCCGGTGTCTTCAACCATCCCGTAAACGCGGCCGCCAAAGTCCATCTGACCAGCAAACCGGTTCCCCTAATCGTGGATTTGCTCGGGGTCACCCCCGAGGGTGGCACGGTGCTGGACCCGTTCGTCGGCGGCGGAACAACGCCCCTGGCCTGTGTCGAGACCGGGCGACGATTCATCGGCGTCGAGTTGTCGGCCGAGTATGCAAAGCTGGCCGGGGAGCGGATTCGGGCGCTTGCCTGACCTTATAGCATGGGGCATCCTTGCGGGTAGGAGGATGCCCCATGAGCTTGGATCTGATCGTTAGAAAATTGTCGAAGCTTGGTCTCATCGATTCCGAGGGCGAAGGGATCCAGGCCGTACCCTTCGGCCTACTGGTATTCTTTACGGATGGATCATCCGGATTTTATGCGGATCCTCGGGAGGCTTTGAATGGTCTCAAATCCTTGGATAGCTGCACGCCCGAGCAGTTTTGGGACCGCTCCTGGTTGGACGCCCCAACGTATGAATCCTTGCTCGAAGTTTGGGAAAGCCTCGATACCCCACAAATCGAGGCCGCCCAGAAGCCCCCTCGCTCAAGCGATTTTATCAGCGTCGGGCGTTTGAAACGATTCGGCCCGGGGTATCTCATCCAAACCGACGATGGAGACTATGGGGTCGTGGACGAAAAACAGGCGAGTAAATGGCGGCTGACGCCAGTGGATTAACCCGGAGAGTGTGGCGGGTGGATATTCAAAACTCTGTGTCGTTGCGCACGAAACTACCCGCCGCGCCCCCCTGGCCCGTGTGGGAC
>Ga0183100_1000366_pt1 | contig 41403 bp, 34 predicted proteins | sample Biomet2_FD_127789 | JGI IMG/M metagenome (GOLD analysis project Ga0183100, IMG submission 127789) | Microbial communities from bioreactor (seeded with anoxic lake sediment) at LBNL, California, USA - Biofuel metagenome 2 | ecosystem: Engineered > Bioreactor > Anaerobic > Unclassified ... | reverse complement strand
CATGGTCCCGAAGGACTGCACCCATCCCGACCGGGCGATCCTGTATCTGCACGGCGGCGGATACACGCTGGGCTATTTCCCGATATTCCAGGAGCGGACCGACAAGCTCGCCGTATTAGGCGGCAGCGTGCCGGTATTCTCACTCGACTACCGTGTAGCACCGGAACACCCCTATCCGGCGGCCCTCGAAGATGCGCGCCATTCCGTGGAATGGCTGCAGCGCGAAAAGGGAACCCCGCCCGGATCCATCATCGCCATCGGTGAATCTGCTGGAGCCGGCCTGTCCCTCGCGCTCTCGATGTGGATGCGCGACAACCGTGCAGGCACACTCCGCGCGCTGGTCCTCATGTCACCCTGGGCCGACCTCACCTGCTCCGGCGATTCCTACGCCGGCCGGTACCATATGGACCCGATGTTCGGCCGCAAAATGCCCCCGCCGGCCGAGGGCATGCGTACCTATGTCAGCCAGGCCTACGCAAGCGAACAAAATCTGGAAAATCCCTATGTGTCCCCCGTCTTCGGAGACTTCACCGGCCTACCGCCCATGCTGGTCCACGTCGGGGAATACGAGATGCTGTACGATGACGCCGTAACCGTATACAAAAAAGCCTCCGCAGCCGGCACGCCCGTCGAACTGAAAGTCTGGCGCGGGATGTTCCACGCCTTCCAGCTTGCAGACTTCTTCATCCCGGAAGCCCGCACCGCCTGGCGCGAAATCGGCGAATATATGCGGAGGATTTTTGGAGGGTAGATTCGGGGGGTTAATTCTTTACAGACTGACGCGATCGTTCGTCTGTCCGAACTGTCTTATTTTATGTCATAGTTGTATTCCTTTGGTATGAAATATCTCCTAAATCTTTTTTATTACCTGTATCAAGGTTTTCTATATCGACTAATAAATTGAAAGATTAGTGCTACGTGCTAGAAAGCACGTGGTATAAAATGTGATCGCCAAAAATGTGGAAAACCAAGAGAATACATACTTTAGCGCTTTATAGTAGTATGAAAATATTTCTAAAAGATAGCTTCAAGTCATTGGAATATCTTAAACAAGTTTTAAAGAGTCTGTCAGAGAAAAAACAACTATTATCCAAAATTTATTATAAAACTTGATATATTTAGATAATAATATTCAAGCTATATTTCTTTAATATGCACTACAATGCAATTATAATTAATTATGAGATTCACTTGAAGTACAAAAGAAATAACACCCATTATTATTTTTTGTCGTGTATAAAGAGTGTATTTAGTAGACAAGTTCCGCAGAACATGGTAATAATTATTTTGTATTATTAACATATTAATTTCAAAAAATTCGAGTTTTGATTTTTATATTGTATTACGAAGGTGGAATATGAAATATACATCAATAAATATCGATGTTGAAACATTAAGAAGTAAATATTATCGACATCAAATTAATTTGGATGCTGCCTTTCAGCGAGGCGAAGTCTGGAATGTTGGTAGGAAAAAAAAATTAATTGATACCATGCTAAGGGAATGGCCTATCCCGCCTGTACAATTTTTAATATTAACTGACGGATCCTTTGAGGTTTTAGATGGTTTGCAGCGAATAACAACAATTATTTCATTTTTGAAAGGTGAGATCAAAATTGATGCTTCAATAAGACCATCCAGCGAAGAAATTGGCAAATTAGATGGAATGACTTTTTATGATATTGAAAAAAAAGTTAAAGATAATTTTTGTATAGAAAGAGATTTTTTTTCGAAAATTTATAATCGAATTTTAAATATTTCTATTAGTGTTTATCAAATATATGAAGCTACTCCAGAAGAAATAGCCGAATTATTTGAGCGTTTCAATTCACCAATGTTACTTAACACTGTTGAAAAGAGAAATGCGTTTTTTGGTATAACACGTAATCAGATTAATGATCTGAAAGTTGAGTTTGAATCCTTAGGAGCCAGCAAGGATACTATCGGTTTTTCTAATATACGAGGTTCGTATGAGGATATTATTGCTAAAATATGCTATTCTCTCGATTTCCCTCCGGTCAACAAAAAAATAGTATCTGACGATTTGCTCAATCTATATAGAAGCAATTACGAATTTACAAATGAGACACTAAATGCTGTAGAGTGTGCAATGAAAACATTAATGACAAGCATTCATACTATTTTATCATCCGCAACACTTAAGCTTCCACGCGCTGCTGTATTCTCTTTTTTGCTTTTCATCGCAGTTAATCAAAAAATTAGTCAATCAAGATTATCTGAAATTTTATATTATTTGTATATAAACGAGAAAACATCGTTCTCTATTTTACGACGACTATTTGAAGAAAACACGTCTATTGCCTCCACAGATGCACGTTCGATAAAAACTCGTCAATATGTTTTGAAATTATTGTCTGATGAATTATTTTCAATAAGTGAAATTGAAAAAGAACACAAAGATGAATATCGTATAATCGAAGATGCAGAGAGGTTTAATTACATTACAAATGAATTTGAGAGATAATAAGATTTTGGACTATTCTGCTCATTATGATCAGGATAACACTGTAATTTCTGTGTATGTGGGACATAATGGTGCTGGTAAAACGCGTGTTCTTCAAAGACAATTTGAAGAGCACGATACTACGTTTCCCAAGAAAATTCTTATTTCTGATTCTTTTCCAACTGATTCACGAGAATTTGTCAAAGTTCTTCAAAGCGAAGGAATTCTTGACGAATTACAGAGAAAAGAACTGACAACAGATCAACTTCAAACTGCAAATTTACTTTTGGCTGGAAACTATAAAAAAATAACATATATTCCAATATATATTCCCGATATCATTTCTGAAAATTATGATATGAATGATATCCCACAACTATTTGGAAAATCTCTTGCATTTGATTCTGACAATATACGTTCTTGTTATTATTACTTTTTCGAGTTAACAAGTGAAGATGAATCACAATTAACTTCGTTAAGTCTGGGAGTAGGCGAAAGAATGTTATTGTGCTATTTGATGTTACTTTCAGAATCAAATCAATTCATTTATTTGGATGAGCCATTCAACTATTTATCCGTTACATCTGCATATGTACTATCCAAAATGATGATCTACTCTGCGTATACAAAATGCAATCAATTCTTTTTTTCAACTAATTCTTTAGACGTCATTGATTATCTAATTTCATTTCGTATGCCGCTTAAAATGTATCTAATAAAAAATACGACTCAAACTAAATTAACAACAAAAGATTTTTACTATTTTTTTTCCGATCGATACAAATTCTTTCACGATGATTGCCCCATCATCTTTGTTGAAGATGATTTGGCGTGTCAGCTTTTAAAAAAACTTATACCCAATTCACGTATTCACGTTCTTGATGGGGCGGGAAATTTAGGAATGCTAAAAAAAGTAATTTTGGCTTTAGATAACGCTAATACTAGCATTAAAGATCTTATCAAGCGATATATAATTGTTTTTGATGGAGATCAGCTAAAGGATAATCAGCCAGATTATGTGTATTATTTTCCTTTTGATAATGTTGAAGATGCGATTTTATCACTAATAAAAAAGAAGTCAATATTTCAAGATATTAGTTTAATATGTAAGGATAAGATTAATCAAGTTTTATTATCCTATGAGAAGCATGATGCATATGGTAAAATTAAAGATATATTAGTAAAAAATGATGCGGATATGGTCTCAATTGTAATCGAGCACCACCAAGATGAATTAGAGGATTTGAGAAATAAGATATTGAACAATTTGCTTTGATTTTATAAATGCTCAGTAACCGCCATGCTGATATCAATAATTGATAGGCATGAGGCGTGAAGAATCTAATGAGAAAGTAGCACCGAAACTCTTATCCGACAGCAGTCACACAATTATGATTTTATAGGATTATGCGCGCTTCCTTCTTTCTTCAAATTTCCATAAAATTTTGGTAGTGTCAAGGATTTTGCGCACTTTGGTTCTCACTTGGTAGCTGGTGGTCAGCCAGCAGTGCAATCAGCAGTCACCTCATCTTTCGGTTGGTAGGTTTCTAAGTGCTTCATGTTCAAGTAGCATTTGGTTCCCCAGAGGGAAGATTCCATGTATCGCAATCGCGCACATACGAGCATGAGAGCGGAGTTGGAATCCGGGAAAGCGCCCACTACTCGAGTCCGGCGTCGGATCTCGCGATTTAGGCGCTCAATGGCGTTGTTACTTCGGATCTTCATCCAGTGCTCGTGCGGAAAGTTCATGTAGGTTAGGGTTTCTAAAACACTGTCTTCGACCTTTTTCGCCGCTTCCTTGAGCTTCATGTCCCGTAGCTTCTGGGCTACGGCCTTTGCCTTTTCTTTCGCTGCTTCGAGGTCTTCCTGAGCGTGGATCGCCTTGAGCATCGCAGCGACTTCTCTGACTTTACCGCGAGGTACTGCCGTAAAAACATTGCGGTAGAAGTGAACCGTACACCGCTGATAACGAGCGTTCGGAAATACTGTAGTGATCGCGTCCAGAAGTCCGAGACACTTATCTCCAACGAACAACTGCGTGCCGGACAGGCCTCGTTCCTTAAGAGATACCAAAAAGTTTAACCAACTCTCACGGTCCTCTTTTCCGCCCCATAGCTCCGATCACCTCACGTTGGCCGTCTTCATTGACGGCCATAGCCACGAGAATCGCGACATTTTCGTAGGATCCACCCCAGTTGCGCTTGAGATAGATACCGTCCAGATAGACGTACGGATACCGCATGACAAGCTGTCTTTGCCGCCACTCGTCGATCTTCACATACACTTTATGATTCAGCTTGCTGACCGTTCCGGCGCTTACCTTCGCCCCCCAGAGAGCTTCTGTTATGTCTTCTACACGGCGTACAGAAACACCTGCTAGGTACATCTCAACCAGAGCTTCTTCCACGCTGATCTCGCGTTTCTGGTATCTCTGAATGATCGCGGTTTCGAAAGGCAGTGTCCGCAGCCTAGGCATCTTCAGTTCAACCTCGCCGGCCTTTGTCAGAAGTTTCCGTTTGTAGGAACCGGCTCTCGTATCCAGTCGCCCTTCCGATCGCTCATAGCGGCTGGCGTTTGTCAGACGGTCCGCTTCTTCGTCTAAAAGGGTATTGAGCGTATCTTCGACGCTCTGTCGGACAAGGTCTCCCAATTCCTGCTTTATCGCGTCCTCATTTAACGTTATAATCTTCTCAGACATGGTTTAGTTCTCCTTTGTTTTGATAGATGTTTTCTGCAATTAACATTCTACCAATTGAGAACGGGCCATGTCTTCATTTTTTCAAAGTGCGCAATTCAGGATACGTTATCAAAATTTTTCTTTTCATCTAGAATAAATTGTGAGATCTCAAGATAAGGCGGTGTGGACAAATCATTATCTGAGAAGATAAAGAAAGGCGGTTCAATTGACTTTTAAAAAGTCTTTTGAGACCGCCCTCGAATACTGTTTCAATACAACTAATTCTATTGATTTAACAATTTATGTAATCCAAATTAATCAGTTTAAAAACCATCTCCAGAGCCAGGTCCAATCAACAATCAAGTAAACCATCTCTAATATCTCCTTTCATAAATCAAGTGCTAGTTAAATTTTACTATTGTTTTAATATATATTCAATGTTAATAATTTATAATTATAATTATCCAGTTATTATTTGTTTCTAGCAACATTGCTAGTTAATGATTATGTCAAGCATAGCGCCAAATGGCTCATCTTTCATATCAATTTATTAGTTGAATATTTTGATAGTATGTGAAAAACATTGCAAATTCATTTATCTATGTACAATTGTTCCATTGACGATACAAACACATCATTGTTTTCCGTAGCATTATAGAATGGTAATCCAATGATTTTATACTCGTTATCATCCGCATAAGTTTTTACCGTAACTGCACGTTGTTGCAGCTGCACTAAAAATTCTTCTTTCCATGCGTCCTTTGGAATAAATCCAGATCCTTTCGGCTCAACATATATTTGCTGTTGAACATAACTATCTGCCTGCTTTTTTTGAAGGATTAAAATATAATCTGGTTCAAAACGCTCACCAGTATCAAAATCATATATAGCCAATTCTGGGAAACGTTCATTCCGGATAAGAAAAACCTTGCTATACTCTCTCTTGAGCTTATCTGCGATATGAGCAAAATAGGTCACGAATTTTTTTTCTTCTGTCGTACCATAATTATCGTTATAAACATACCAGTCACACAATGACAAATCTAGTTGCATAGGAGAAGCAGCATTTTTTTGGGAAATGCCCTCTCCGTCCCCGTGCGGATTTTCAATATATCGCATTTTGTTTTTTACAACATCGTGCAAGTATTTTGAATAGAAACTATTCGTTCCCGCATATTCTCGTTCGATATTACTGATATAATCGGATACTTGTCGAAACACTTCTGTGCAAGCAGTATATAGGTCTGCTCCATTTATGTGGACGTTGCTGGTCGTAAGGTTTATGATGGCATTGCCCAAGTAATTGTTGCTGGTCAAAAACTCTCGTGTACCACTTAGATTTGGAAAGTGGCTTTTCAATACATTAAACTTTAGCCCATCAAAGTTACTGATTGCTCCAAAAGATATGGAATACGCTATATCCTTCATCTTAATTGATGTTTTATACTTTGCTACATCTTTTCCGGATTTTGTATCATCGAACAAGTCGTATACCATAGTACCGCCAGAAGCTGTTGATATATTGACAACCAGTGACCTTAGTTTCCCATCAATCACCGATACTTCATTTCGGGTCTTTTCAATTTTACGGTTCGAGAATACATAACCGTTACGATAAAGGTCTTCCGCTTTGAAAGACTCCTTAACAACATATTCCACTTCAACCTTACTGGCGGGAAGCAATCCGATTTCAGTCAAGGCATCTCGCAATTCTGAAATATATCGAGAATCTTGCTTGCTATGATAATACATTGTTTCACAGATTCTCATCTCATTTTGAAGGTCATCATCATACTTACGCTTAAAACGTTCTTGATCTACGGAAGCAGTGAATGGGCAGTACCTCGCGCCACGCCCAATTAGTTGCGCTTCTTTTATAGTATATGGCGATATGGTTCGGCCGCTACTTTGTCGAGTCTCATATAGGCGAACAATGTCAAACAAATTTAGTACATCCCAACCCTCGTTGAGCATATCCACGGTAAAGATCAAACGGTAAGGATTGTGAGCATCCTCCAATGTATTGACAGCCAATTGCTTATTCACAGAATTATCTGTCGCACCGTTCATAATGATGCAATAGTCTTCCGAAAAGGCCATCCGCAATTCTTCAGCAAGTATATCAGGTGTGATGCTTGTCTTTTCCATATATGCAAAACACGCAGTTAATGCATCATTGTTTCCATTGTTTAGTTTTACGATTTCTTCGCCGGATAGCTTGTTCAACTGCTCGAAGAATATGTCATAAAATACTTCACTATCAGTGATTTTCTGTGATTTTAACAAAATGACAGGCTTGATTGGTTGTTTGATATCTGCAAACAATTTCAACCGATATTGGCTTAGAACCATTGCCACAAGGGTGCGTTCCCAAAGGTCATAGTCCGACTGCATATTACGGAAGTCCTTTGTGTAACGACTTGCTCGAAATTTTGCAAGTGGATAGTCAAAGATGATCTTTTCTTCATACTTCGCTAAAACATTCGGATCTTTCAAGTCGCAAGTTGCTGTAAATTCTAACATCAAATTATCTCGATTAGCAGTAAATACACGATTAACACTGTACTCCCAGCTTTGTTCATCGGCAATATCTTCTTTGCCTTTCTTGGTCATTGTGTTGACATGATGGGATTCGTCCGAAATCAACACAATTTTTTTGTCCTCAAAATCAGAAAGTGTGAGGCAGTTTTCTTTCGGTGCAAGCAAATCAAGATGCAGTTTCTGTGTTGTTGAAAAACAAATATTAATGTCAGCGTCGCTGACATTTTGAAAATTGCTAACCTCCCGCACGGAAACACGATCTCCATCAATTTCAATATATTCTGCGAACAGGTATTTGGGGGATAAAACGTTCAAAAAGTTCTCTTTTGTCTTTTCTATGATGTTGGTCATATTTACAAAAAAGATAAAATTACGATAACCTTGCTTATATAGATAAAGAATAAGACCTGCCATCATCAATGTTTTACCACTACCAGTGGCCATGTGAAACAGGAGGTGTACTTGTTTATTCTTACGCAATCCTTCACTGTTGTAGTAGGTAATAAAATTTTGAAATGCATCAATTTGAAAATCACGCAGTTCAATGCGATTGGACAGATTGTCTTTTATGTATTGGGGGACAGAAGCCAGCCCACCAATTTCTTTTATTGTTTCCAGTTTTTCATATAAGAACATGTTCAGTCTCTCCCATAAAAGCTATTGGTAAACGCTTTTTCCTCTACAGTAACTGCAAACTCCGTATCGTCCATATCGCAAAGATTGACATAGAGCATATTCTTGTTGATGAGCTCGATAAACAATCGACGCTTGTCCTTAAAGGAAAGGTCTTGAAACTCTTTTGCAGCGGTATCAATATCTGAGGGCTTGATTTTTTGACTGATAAATCCTGTTTTAGTTATATCTCCAAATAATGACAGCAGTTCTTCCTCGTTGGTCGCCGATTGTGCTGCATCAATGTATTGTGCATTCAATTCCTTGAGCTCGCAATATACAAAGGATCCTCCGCCTTGCCAATGCACACTCTGGGAGATTCCGCGGCTTTCTCCGGCAATTACGTTACATAGCCGCTGTCGAGTTGTGGTTTTTATATAGTCCATCTGTTCGCACAAAATATATTGACGTTTCATTTTTTGCGCAACGGCACCTGCTGTTCCGGAGCCGGCAAAGAAATCAAGAATAATATCGCCCTCAGCTGTACATAATTCAAAGAGTCTTTGAAGCAGTTTCTCTGGCTTTTTTCCTTTTTTGAATTCCACTCCTCCCTCATTATGTAGGTCATTGGGCAAAACGTCATCCCATATATCTGAAATTGGTGTGCTAAAACTCTTCCTCCCATCTGATTCAATCATTCTATCCTTTGCAAATAATATAATATTTCCGTTCCTTATGTAGTAATCATTTGCATCTGCGCGTGGAAAATAAAATATTTTGTCTGGATTTTCGCGAGACTCATTTTTTAGTGTTACCGCGTCAGCACTTACACTATTCTCATCAAGAGCAGCCCAGCGACAAACACTATCAGCGTGATTAATGACGAAATCTTCTATAACTTGCTCGTAGCTATCTCCAAAATGTTTTTTTAGTTTTGATTTATTTATTCCGGTCTCTAAAGCAATGGCCTCAAGAACTGTTGAAAAAATCCATTCAGTATATGGTTTTTCAATATTTGTAATGTAAGTATTATATCTATCATCATAACCTTTAGCGGAATATACCCGGTTTGGTTTCCACTGAGCTGTATCCTTTGAGTAAATAACGATATATTCGACAATATTAACGACACCTGGATTGATGACTTTCGCACCAGTTACCGATCCACGTTTCACTGTAATAATGTTTTTCCTATTTTCTTTTCCAAATATCTCGTCGAGAAGAATCAGCATATAACCTAGTTCATAATTATCCACCGAAATAGCAATTGTGCCATCGCTTTTCAAAAAACGATACGCTTGATCCAAACGGTTTTTGATAAATGTGAGCCATGCGCTGTGATTAAATTTGTCATTATATCCAAAGCTATCATTCCCCGTATTGTATGGCACATCAATATATATACATTTCACTTGCCCCTCATAGCGTTTTAGTAGCGAGGATAGTGCAAGCAGATTGTTTCCTTTTAAAATTAGGTTGTCCCTCTCCTCAATTTCTGTTATATCAGATATTCCTTCGGCTGTGTATCGCTTAGCTGCTGTAAAAACTTTTGGATACAGGAGACGGCTAACCTCATCAGGTGCAAGAGTCTCATTCCAAAAAATCTCTTCCCTCTTCTGGTCTTCTTTGGTTTGCCCACCTTCCAACAAGCAGTCCTTATATGGCCACACAAGACATATATCTTTGCTCTGGGAAATACTGCGTCCAGTACAATCTATAAGGCCAATTTTATTTTTATATTTTGTATAGCTGTCTGGTAAAAATTCCTTACTTGTAACCGTCCAGCCAAACTTAATGCTGTCAAATACTAAAACACCCGCAATTTCCTTGAAAAATTGATTTTTTGTACTTGCATCATTAAGTAATAACTGCAGAATTGATGCATCTCCAACAACACCTAAATCGTATGCTTTGCTTTTCATGACGGAGCCATCGTACGCCACTAATCGTGTGTCTTGTTTCAGTACCGTTTCCAGCGTGTCGAAAAAATTCATATCGTAGTCACTCCTTGTGTAAAGGCTTTTGTGTATTATAAACATTGATTATTTTACCATATGAATATTTTATTTGTTGATAATCTATTCAAGTTGCCCCTTAACTTGCGAAGCAGCTTTGCTATTCTCCGTATAGAAATTTACATGTCTATTCCTTCCCAAAGATATTCATTGAAGCAATAAACAAGTTACCAGTTTCAAGTATGCCAAATAATTCTGATAGCTACTCACCACGCACATAGCAGTTAATGTGCGTGGGGCTTTAAAATCAGAAAATTTTATCTTTATTTCTTCATATCTGAAACCTGTTAAGTATATTGCGCAAGTGTTTTATCAGCATTTTTTACCAAAGCCATATATCGTGTCTATTAATTTCATTCTTAAAGAATTTGATCACCATCGAACGCTTGATAGCCACTTTTTCGAATTTTCTAAAATAAATTCTAGAACTCTCACCGTCCCTCTCAATTTCGCATATACGCCATAAAATGTGCAATCGTTCCGCATTCCTGCAGAATAAAGATTCCGATTGCGGAGAACAGGATTCCGATGATCCAGCGCTCGTATTTTTCCATGAATTCGGACAGCGGCTTGATGGATGTCAGTTTGTAGCTGACCAGGCACAGAAGTGCCGTGCAGAGAATAAATACGACGATCATGACCAGGATTTCCCAGCCTGCAAGGGAGGCAAACAGCGGCGCGTATACGCCGAAGTCATCGGCACCGAGCGCGAATGTCACGGCCAGTACCTGGATGCCGAGGGAACCGTATTTTTGCATCGCTTTTTCGGCGCCTTCTTCCTCATCGCCGTCCCCGGTGATCATGGCCTTGATTCCCATGATAAGGGGGACGAGGCCGAAGATTCCCATCATCCATTTTTGCGGGATGAACCCCAGACCGAATGCACCGAGCAGCCCGAGGCTGATCAGAATCAGCGTTCCGAAGAAATAGGAAAACGTAATGGTTCTGGCGCTGCCCCTGCTGCGTTTTTTTGTATACAGCATAAAGAGAATCGGAATTTCGTCGACGCTCGTGGAGATGTAGGCTGCGATTGCAGTGAGAATTGCCGTGATCATAATTTTTCCCCCTGTGCAGATGTAATACCCGTTACATGTAACGACTGTTACATCGTATCACCGTTGTATTTCGTTTGCAAGATGTCCGTTTCCCGGACAGATCAAAACGGACCCCGCCATCATGTATTGCATGAATGACCGGGATCCGTCCTGATTCGTTCTGATCTGTCATGACACATGGATTTAGCGCGCTTGTCCGGACTTACCTTCCCTCTTTCTGCCCGGCGAGGGATTAATGTCCGCCCTTCCCGCCTCCCATCATAGCGCCGCTCGTGCTGCCGTTGGAGGTGGAGACGGAGCTCAGCTGTACCGTCTGGCTGTCGCTGCCTGCCGTAAGCGTATAGGTTTCGCCGACTGTCAGTTCGGCCGTGCTTATGTTCACCGATGTGAAGGTCTTATCCGCCGTCCATTTGGCCAGTACATTGCCGTCTGCATCGGTCAGGCTGATTTCCGTGCCTGCCTCGTAAGTGGTGCTCAGGCTGTATGCCAGGCTGGCCTGTGTGGATGTGCTGTCAAATGTCTGCATCATGCCGCTCGAACCGGCCCCCATAAGTGTACCTCCGCTGATTGTGCCGGTCGTGAAGTCCAGTGTCCCGTTGCCGCTGTCCTCCGGGCCGCTTACGGTAATGACGCCGCCTTCGATGCTCAGATATCCGTTGGAATCGAGTCCGTCACCGCCGGCGTTGACCGTGATTGTGCCTCCGGTAAAAGTAAGCGACATGTCGCTCGTACCTGCGGTGAATGTGTTCTGGCCGGGGCGTCCGCTCACGGAAGAACTGTCGCTTCCTCCGGCAGCGTTGAAGCCGTCATCGCTGGAAGTGAGGTCAATCGTGCCGCCGGAGACGGTTATGTTGTAGCCTTCGATGCCTTCATAGCTCTTCGTTATGGTTATGCTGCCGCCCAGGATCGACAGGTCCGTATCCGCATGGATGCCGTCATCGCCCGAGGAGATCGTGAACGTACCGTTATTGATCGTGAGATTCGCATTGCTGTGCAGCGCGTCATCCGATGAATCAATCGTGAATGTCCCGCCGTTCACGATGAGATCTCCGACTGCTTTCAGGCCCTTGACGCTGCTGACCGTGTCGGTTGCCGTGGTTGATGAAGTTGTTGCCGCTGCGGCTGTTGCCGTGACATCTGCTGTTGTTGTCGATGCCGTGGCTGTGGCTGTTCCGGACATCGTCCCGCTTCCCGGTTTGCCCCAGTTCTGGTTGACCTGTCCGCTGCTGGTTGTGCTTGCATTCGCGCTGCCGCCGCCCGTGGTGATATCGTAAGTGCCGCCGTCGATCTGGAGCACCGTCTCCGCCTGCATGGCATCGCCTTCCGATTCGATCGTGAACGTACCGCTTGCAATATAGATGAAGCCGCATGTCGTATCCTCGGCATTGTCGGACTGGATCGCGTCACCGCCCGTCGTTAAGGTGAACGTGCCTGTTTTGATTTTGACGCAGTCCTGGCCGTAAAGGCCCTGGCCGGCAGCCGTAATGTTGTAGGTGCCTCCCGTAATGACAAGGTCGTCTTTGGACACAATACCGTGCTTGTAATTGCCTTCAATCGTCAGGCTGCCTGCGCCGTTCAGGGTCAGATCCGCCTTGCTGTATATGACTCCGTCCACGTTGGTTTCCGCATCGCTCTGCGTATAGGAAGCGCCGTCGGTCAGCGTGTTTTCCGTGCCTTCCGCGAGTGTGATGAATACCTTGTCTGCGGATTCGATGTAGATCGGGGCATTGTCGCTGCAGGTAATGTCGACGCCTTTGAGGACCAGCTTCACCTTCGCATTGTCAGCAGCGACAATAATCTGTCCGTCCGTGATGCTGCCGGAAAGGATATAGGTACCTTCCGCGGTAATCGTCGCGGTGCTGCCGTCCACTGTAACACCGGAGGATCCGCTGCCCGACACTGTTATGGAGCTGCCGCTTGCCGTGATCAGCGTATTGTTCTGCTCATCGTAACCGGTATCGAGGTCGTTGGCTGTGAACTCGAAGTCGAGCCCGTCTGCATTGATCACAGCATTGGAAGTATCGGTTACGGTCGACGTATCGGTTGATGCAGTGCTCCCCGACACGTTCAGAGTCGTCTCCTGCGCAGACAGGGTTGTCTGGCTTGCGGTTGCCGTGCCGCACCCCGCCGCGGCGAACGTCACGAGGGCTGCAGTCATGGCCAGAGCGGCCGATTTTCTCATATATGGAAGCAGATTTTTCATTCTTATTCCTCTTTCCCGGCAGGTTACCGCCGAATACAATGTAAGACCGCCTATCAGGCAGTGCAGGGGTTATTCCCTCCTGCAATAGGTTCAGTGTAGGCGGCGGACTTTAACTCAACTTAAAACCAGAAAAAGAATATAAAAAACTGCCCCAGCTGTTGAACCGGGGCAGTATGTGCGGCCTGTAAAGCTTGATATACGGGTCAGGCAGGCAATTCGAACGTGAAGCGGATGCGGTCTTGCTGGACGCGCTCCGCGCGGATCCGTCCGTGATGCTGCCGGATAATTGCGTCTGCCATCGAGAGTCCGATGCCGTATCCCCCCTGCATGCCCGTCTGGTTTGTGCGCGCTTCGTCGGCGCGGTAGAAACGGTCGAACAGCCGGCGCAGGTCGCCCTTCGGCAATTCTTCGCAGGTGTTTTCAATCGTGAAGCGGACTTTTTTCCCTTCATTCTTAAGCGACAGGAATATCTCTCCGCCGTCATTCACATATTTGACGGCGTTATCGAGGAGGATTTCGATGACGCGGCTGAGGTTCTTCTCGTCCCCTGTGCAGGAGACGCCGGGCTGCAGGTCCGTCTTTAGCTGCACCTTTCTCTGTTCCGTCCGCACATGGGACTCCGCAACCTTTTCCTCCGTAATGCGGCTGAGGTCGACTTCGGCGAGGCCCGGCTTATTCTGTATCTCTTCCATGCGCGACATGAAGATCAGGTCGTTGATGAGACCGTCCATACGGTGGACCTGGCTGCGGATGCTTCCGGTCCACTCGGACTTTTCCGTCGTCATCTCGATGACGTCGTTGTCGGACAGAATAATCGAGAGCGGAGTGCGCAGCTCATGCGCGGCATCCGTGATAAAGCGTTTCTGACGCTCGACATTCTCAACAAAGGGCTTAACCGCACGCCGCGACAGCACAGATACGATCACAAACAGGATGACCATGCTTACCCCGGCGACGAGCATGGAATTCAGAAGGAAAGAACGGGCTGTGCTGAGCGCATTGCCGGCATCGACGAAGATAAGCAGGTATGTGCCGTCGTCCAGGGCGACTCGGCGGAACCGGTAATCATCTTCGTAGCCGCGCTCCCTGCTGCCGTCGAATACTTCCTGCGCATAGGCAGCCGCGGCATCGGAGGTCACCGCTGCGACATGGCCCGTATCAATGGACGTGATTTCGCCGCTGCTGTCTGTCATCACGACAAAGTAGCGGGTCTCGAAAGGCGTCTCTTCCGAGATGTCGGCATTTTTCTTTTTGCCGAGTCCCGGCAGGCTGTGTTCCTCCGAAGGGAATGTGCCTTTATTCTCTGCGAGGACATCGATGACGCTGTCGCAGCGCCGGACCTGGTTGTAAATATTGATGCCGTTCACCACAGTGAGCACCAGAAGAAGCACGATCAGAAGGGACAGCATCGAAATCGCAATAAATCTTCTCTGCAGCTGTTTAATCATTCGGCGCCCTCCAGTTTGTAGCCAAGTCCCCGCGATGCGACGATCCTGACATGCGAACCGATCGACTGGAGCTTTTTCCTCAAGTTGGATATAGCCACCCAGACGACGTTCGTCTCCGCTTCGTTGTCAAATCCCCAGACGCGTTCCATAAACAGGTCCGTTGAAATCAGCTGCCCGGGATTCATCAGGAGCATTTCAAGGACCTGGAATTCTTTATTGCCGAGGCGGGACATGCCGCCCGGTGCAGCCAGTTCGCACAGCGAACGGTCGAGTGTAATATCGCCGAAAGAGATAATATCAGGCGTATAGTTGTCCCGCCTCCGCAGCATCGCCTTGACGCGCGCAAGCAGTTCACCCATGTCAAAAGGCTTCGTCAGATAGTCGTCGGCACCGATTTCCAAGCCTTCGATTCGGTCATCGACCTCGCCTTTGGCCGTAAGGAACAGCGTGGGGGTCGTGATGTTCTTCTGCCGGAGGCTTCGGAGTACTTCGAAACCGTTCAGGCCGGGCATCATAATATCGAGGATGATGCCGTCGTATCCGCCCATCAGGGCATAATCCAGAGCATCGCGGCCGTTGTATACGGCATCCACCGTGTAATTGCTGTGCTGCAGGATCGCGGTCAGTGCGCGCGACAGTTCGGCAGCATCCTCTGCTAAAAGTAATTTCATGCATTTTTCCTCATGTCATAGGGGGATTTCGGGGAATTTCCATGTATGTATTATATAGCCAAAGTCTCCCGCGGAGCAACGCGCGGGCCGAAGTCCGGACGCTGATTCCCGGGAGACTGTGTTCTGCGGAAACTGTTTTACCGAAACCGTTTCACGGGAGGCTGTTCTTTATTCCCGGACGGCCTTTGGGGCCCGGATGAAAAATCCGATGATGGCAAATCCGCAGAAGATCCTGAGCAGCAGCAGGCTTGTATTATTTGTAAGGAACATCATGCCCGGGTTATATTCACTCAGGATTGACGCGGTAATGAAGAAGAATGCCAGTATCAGCGATCCGTGGCGGACAATGGCCGCAAGTATTTTTTTATATTTCATATAATCCTCCTGTCAGCCAATCGTGATGGCATCCGATACTTCGCGGCCTCCGTCGGACGGCTGGTTCACAACCGCTCCGTTGAACACCATCACCGATGATTTGCCGCCGTCTAAGTTGTACGCCTGTGTGCAGCCGAGATCTTCGAAAAGCTGCGACAGCTGGGTCAGGGTCATTCCGGCGGAATATCCCGGGGAGCGTCCGTCCACGACGACAAGGCAGTAATGTCCGGGTTCATAGTATCCGATTGCCGTGCGCGGATTCGTCTCCGCGACGTGGCTTCCCGTATTGAAGCCGGTAAGTGCAGTGCCGTCGTCCGACAGAAGTTCCGGCCCGAAGTTCCAGGCCTGCCAGGCTCCGTTGTCGATCGCCTCGGCAGCCGTGATCTCACCCGGGCTGTATGTCACCATCGTACCATCCTTATACAGCACGCACAGGTCGGATGCGGTGTCCGCATCCTGATACAGCTTGCCGTTCCGGATTACAATATTGTTCTTCTGCTGCGAGTAATAGTCTCCGTTGACCGCAAGCACGGCGCCTGACTCTTCCGCCATATTCAGCACGTAGTCCGTAATGCCGGTTCCGTAGGAATCATCCGCAAAGCAGGTGGATAGAAGGCCAAGGTCTGTCACCCGGATATCTGCGACATACCACGTAATTTTGGAATTTCCGCTGCCGGACGAACATTCGGTAATGGTGATCTGCAGGCTGTCGCTCGTATATGTATTGTCCGTTACCGTTACATCGCCGGACGAAGCCGTGCCGGATGATGCCTCGGTTGTGCCGGTGCCTGCGGCGTCTGTGCCCGCGTCGGATGTTCCCGCCGCGTCCGCCGCCGTTGTCTCCGCTGTTGCGGTACCGTCTGCCGCGGTGCCCGCCGTATCGGAGGCCGACTGGTTAATAAGCAGCTGAGTCGACGTATCCGCATCCACGGAAGTCGCATAAACCTGCTGTACAAAGGGCAGCCCGTACTCTGCCGCATAGAAACCGCCGAACAGGACCGCAGCGGCCAGCAGGTCAACGACAAAGCCCGCCGCCATGCTGCGCAGCATGCGCTTCAGCGAAGCTTTCCGGGACGGGCCTGATCTTCGGGGCTGCCGGGCTCCCTGCGGTTGGTTTGAGTCAGATGATTGATTTGGTGTCATGACAATTCCCCTTTTCTTTGGAATGATGATATGAACGGAATATTACATGCTTCTGAACGGCGTAACTTGTTATAAAAAGCGTCAGCTCGGTCAGGATTTTGGCCAGGGCCGGGACAAGATGCAGCAGATCCGTAAAGAACGCCAGGATCATCGAGTTGCCTGCCAGAATGCCAAGGGCCAGAAGGGCATAGGCAAGCCCCGTCTGCCGGGCCGATGCATGGCTTTTAAACACAATCAGCCGGTTCAGGTTATAGTTGAAAAACGCACTGATCAGACGTGCCGACACATTCGCGGCAACGACGCCCCAGGCAGCCCCGGCCGCGCCGAACACCTGTACCAGCAGCAGGAAAAGCACATAGTCCAGAAGGAAGCTCGAAAATGACGAGAATGCGAAAAGAAGTGATGTCGACCGCCGCAGGATCTGTCTGTAAATCCGGATCGAATCCGTCACCGTACGGAAATGCGAACAGGAATTCGCCGCATCGTGGTACACCGTATCAATCGTTATCTCGCGGATGGGACGCTTATCATGCGCCCATTCGAGAAGCACATTCATTTCATATTCATACCGGCCGCCCTCGACCGACAGCATAAACGGGATGGCTGATGTGCCAAACGCCCGGAGTCCGGTCTGCGTATCCCTGACACGCTGACCGCTGACCCTTGCAAAGACTTCGCGTGTAATGCTGTTGCCGAACCGCGACCGCAGCGGCACGTCCGTATCAAATGCCCGGCTCCCGAGAATGAGAAGCCCCGGGTTTGCCGCCGATTCCCCGAGAACCCGCAGGATATCCTCCGCTCTGTGCTGGCCGTCCGCATCTGCCGTAACGATCGATCCCTGCCCCTGGCCAAGATCTTCTATATACTGCAATGCATATTTGATTGCGTATCCCTTGCCGCGGTTATCCGGATAGCCGATAACGGTTACGGATGGGTCAAGCTGTTCGAAGTTCTTAACATAATCCGGTCCGCTGCCGTCGTTAACCGCGATAATGACCGCGTCCGACTGCCTTCTTAACAGCGCTGCCAGAGTGACCATCTCACTGCCGGGTTCATATGCCGGAATAATTATATAGTTCATTCGATTGTCTCCCTTCCTCAGCTGATAATCACACTGTAAAGGGCGAACCTTAAAAGTAATTAAAGTATCCATAAGAAAGAAGAGAATCGCAGATTCTTTCCGCACAGGGACAGACAACAGGAATTGCATATCATACGGCGTGGGCAGACGAGAAGATATATACGATTCCGGTATATTTCCTGTATACTATATAGTTATTGGATGATTTATTTTGCTGCCGCCTGTATACAGGAGGACGAATATGAGAATTTCCGGATTTGCAGTCCGCATCTGCGCTTTCTGCATTGCTTTTTCCCTGTTGGCCGCATCCTCCGGCTGCGCATTCCCGTCCGCCTCCGAAGCCGTTCCGACGACGGCTTCGGTCAGCTCCGCCGCGCCGGCATCCACACCTCCGGAAGTCCTTTCCATAACCGCCGCGGCCGATCCGCCGGCGGTCGATTCCAATCCTTCTGACCCCAGCTCCGATATAAACCCCTGCCTTATCGATATCCGCCATCCCGACAGCAGCGCCAAAGCACTGTACAATGATGCTTTCCGCGCGGTAGCACAGCACCTCCCTTCCATGGACCTGACAGGGTACGATATGCCCCTTTCCGCGAAGATCGGTGCCTGCGAGCTCCTTTACGGCGAGACAAATTTCCGGTTCTTCTACCTGAAATATATCCGGTATTCCGAGGACGGCAGCGAAGTCTATTTTTGTTATGACACAGAGGACGAAACAGAAATAGCCTGGAAACAAGAGACAATACAGGCTCGCCTGAACCATCTCATCTATAACACGGCACCGGCGGAAGGCTCGGACCTCCGGAAGCTTTTTGCCGTATACCAATTCCTGTGTGTAAATACGGACTATTCGTCGGATACCTCGGATCCTTCTAAAATCGGGCCGGGAAGCATCCTCCTGAACGGCATGGGGATCTGCAGCGGTTATGCCGCCCTGATGTCCTATGTGATGAACCGCCTGGGAGTCAAGGCCGAGTATGTCTGCAACGAAGCCCACGCATGGAACATCGTCCAGATCGGCGGAAAATATTATCATACGGATGTCACGTTCGGCGCAGGCGCTGCTGAATCAGGCGATTACTCGATATATACCGTCCTGATGGATGATGAAGAACGAATCGATAGCCTTGAAATGGCCGGAGTGGATCCGTCGGGAATTATCCTGGGCTATCCCGGCGGGTCATGCCTGAGCCCGCAGGCATGTACGGACACGAGCTATGCGACGTACAGCAATATGTATGACAATTATGCACTTGATATCGCAGGGAACCGGATTTTTATCAATGACTCAGGCGGTATCAAATGCATGAACCTTGACTGTACAGGTCTTGTCACGCTCACGAAGACAACCGCCATTTCCATCGAATATTTTGACGGCGCCGTTTACTTTCTCTCGGCGAACAAAGGGCATCTCTTTAAGCTTGTTCCCGGACAGGAGCCTGCGCTGATCGACAAAGACGGTACTTACTCCTATCTTCATCTCGACGGGACGACACTCTCGTATTCCGTCGATTACAGCGGTGGAGACGCCAGATCCATCAGCCTTGTCCCGTTCGACAGCGCATCCGTGTCCGCGGAAGGCGTGAATGTTCTGCCGGCCGTCTCCGTGCCGCGAAGCAGATCCTTCTCTCTTTTGGTACAGTTCTCTGTTCCGATGGATACGGGCGCCGACTGGGCGCAGTACGTGATCCTGACGGACGACGCCGGGACACCCCTCGCCGTAAATTTTTTATGGAATTCCGACCGCACATGCCTCACCGTACGCCCCTGCAGCTATGTGGATGGATACGATTCCGTCACGCTCTGTGTCCGGGCAAAAGCCCCGGCTGCGGACGGAGGCGCACTCGGGGCCATGCAGGTATTGCAGGTCAATATTGTATCCGATACGGAATTTGATGCCGGATCCGATGCGGGTTCTGATGCTGATTCGGGTTCTGACGCCGGGCAGGGAGAAGCAGCCGCTTAATTGGCTCTTTCCCTCTACTCGAGACAGCCGCATTATACTTCGTCGATTTTTGCCTGTTCAAATTCATTCAGGATTTCTTCCGACGGCTTTTTCGTTGCCAGGGAGACGGCAACAATTACAAGGCAGGAGACGATAAATGCCGGCAGCAGTTCATAGATGCCGAAAATGCCGCCGATTGGTTTTATGAATAATTTCCAGATAATGACCGAAAATCCTCCGCCGAGCATACCGGCGATGGCGCCCTCCCTTGTCGTCCTCTTCCAGAAAAGGGAGAACAGCATGATCGGTCCGAAGGTCGCACCGAATCCGGCCCAGGCAAAGGATACTACGGTGAAAATGACGCTGTTTTTGTCAAGCGCGATGACAATTCCAATAAGGGTTACCAGCAGGAGCACGATGCGGGATACTGTCATAACCTGTTTGTCCGTGGCGTCTTTCTTGATAATTCCCTGGAAAATATTTTTGGAAAATGCCGATGCGGAGATCAGCAGGTAGGAGTCCGAGGAACTGATTGTCGCCGCGAGGATGCCGGCCATCGCGAGTCCTGCTATGACGGTGGGCAGCAGGTTCGTCGACATGGTAATAAAGACGCTCTCGCTCGAACTTGTCGTCGCATGCGCGGCGGGGAAAACGGCACGGCCGATCAGACCGATGAGTACGGCGGCAAACAGGGAGACTGCACACCATACGGTGGCAATACGCCTGGATTTCTTGATTTCGGATTGTCTGCGGATTGCCATAAAACGCAGCAGTACCTGCGGGACGCCGAAATAACCGAGTCCCCAGGAAAGGGTGGAGATAATCGTAAGGAATCCGTAGCTGCGGGCTTCACCGAAGACCGGCACGCCGTTTGCGGACACCTGCTGTACACCGTCCGCAACAGTCGGGGATGCAATCCCAAAGAAGTCCAGGAAGCCCGGGATACCCTTCAGATTATTCACAATTGCCGACGGTCCGCCTGCATACACAACGGATGTGACGAGGACCAGAGAAAGCGCGAGGATCATCACAACGCCCTGCATAAAGTCGGACGTGCTTTCCGCAAGGAATCCTCCGAGGAATGTATAGATGACGACAAACACGGCACCGCCGATCATTACATACTGGTACGGCAGCCCGAAAATCGAGTTGAACAGTTTGCCGACTGTTACAAAACAGCTCGATGCATAGACGGTAAAGAATATCAGGATGAAGACCGCCGCAATCGTCATGATGATCTTGTTTTTTTCCTTGAAGCGATTGCTGAAAAAGTCCGGGATCGTAATGCTGTTTCCGGCAACAAGCGAATATTTATATAGTCTTTTAGCCACGAGCAGCCAGTTGAGGTATGTTCCGATTAATAATCCGACGGCCGTCCAGAAAGCATCGCTGAGTCCGAACCAGTAAGCAACACCCGGCAGCCCCATGAGGAGCCACCCGCTCATATCGGAAGCTTCCGCGCTCATTGCCGCAACCCACGGCCCGAGGGATCTTCCGCCGATAAAATAGTTCTCGGAATTCTTATTGGCCCTTTTGGCGAAATACAGGCCGATACCTATGACCGCTGCCATATAGCAGCACATCGTTACAAATATTTCCACCTGGTTCATCTGCATTGTGAAAGCCCCCCGTTTATTCCCTCTCATCATGCCTGCGCTGCGGGTGCCTTTCGGCGGTACAAGACAGCCATGGAAAGTCCTTCTTGTCTTTATGCCATGATTATTCATTTTGCTGAATTTATATACTAAATTTGTATCAGATTTCCTCTGCTTTTACAATGATTCCGTTGAAATGATCCGGAATATTTTTCATCTTCTGCATATATGTATGAAATTACCTTTTCATAATAATATAAATATAATAGATATTCACAATATGCTTGACATACCTCGACTGACGGTTATAAAATAATACAATACGTTTTTAGGAGGTGAGAGGCTTGAATACTTTACAGATCATCCGCGAATCCGCTGCTGCCGGCTTTTGCCGCACTGCTGCCGCGTTTATCCCTGCAGGGAATGTTTATTCGCATATTCACGCCCCCCGACCTATATCACTGGGATGAATCTCACGCATCTCCGATGAATATAGAGTCCCTGAAGGCGGCCGCTTTCAGGGATTTTTTTTACCCGGATCCGCCGCTCCAGGCTTTTTAATCCGTATGACAGTTATGCATCCGCAGCCGCAGGGAGATCCGCCCGGAACTCTCTGCAGGCAATTTTGAAAGGACACCCGAATCCTATCGGGCAAAGGTACCCGCATGTTTTCGTCTGCTAAAAAACTCTTGTTTATGAAGCGTGACAAAGAGTTTCTGGCAAAATTATTACATCTGGCACTGCCGATGACACTTCAGCAGTTTCTGATGACCACGCTTTTTGTTTTTGATACGGTATTCGTCGGAGGACTCGGTGATAAATACCTTGCAGCGGTCGGACAGGCAGGCAATATCACGATGCTGCTGTGGTTCGGATTCTCGGCTGTGTCAAGCGCCGGTGCCATTTATGCCGCGCAGTACTGGGGAAAAGACAGGGATGAGGCGGGAATTCGTAAAGCCTTCTCGGCCTCCCTTATCTTCGCGGCCGTTGTCGCTGTTTTCTTCTTCGTCGTGGCATTCTTCCTCGGCAGGTATGCCATGCGGATTCTTTCCAAAGATCCGGAGGTGCGGAGCATCGGACAGATGTATCTCACCATCGTCAGTTTCGCATATCCGATCTGGGCCGTGACCGCCGTGCTGTCGAGCATCCTCCGGTCGATCGGCATCACAAGGATTCCGCTGTATGCATCCGTTATCGGATCCGGCGTCAATATTGCAATGGACAGCGTCCTCGTCAACGGCTATCTCGGTTTCCCGAAATGGGGCGTCCCAGCTGCCGCCGCATCAACAATCATCGGCGCCGCGATAGAGCTCTTCCTGCTGGCTGTCCTGTCTCTCCGGGCAGATACGCCTGTCTCGCTTCGCCGCCGCGATTTTATGAAGCCCGGGAAGAAGTTTATCCGGGAATTTTTCCGTGCGGCACTTCCGCTTGCTGCGAAAGACCAGCTGTGGGCGACGGGCGTCACCCTGTACAGCATCGCATTTGCATCGCTCGGCGTCGCAGCAACGGCAGCATTCACCGTGTACACCACGCTCGGTGAATTCATGAATGTACTCTTCATCTCAATCGGGGGAGCGGGAGGAATCATGATCGGCCACCTGCTCGGAGCTGCCGAGATCGAAAAGGCAAAGAACTACGCATGGCGTCTCCTTCGGGTTATGCTGCTCTCGGGGATCGCACTCGGTCCTCTGTTCATCCTTCTGCGGGAAGTCCTGATTCTCCCCTTCCCCAACCTGACTCCCGAGGCGATTACATATACAAGGCAGGGCCTTTTCCTTATGTCCTGCATCATCTGGGCAAAGGGGATCAACTTCACCAATATGAACGGTATCCTCCGGGCGGGCGGCGACACGATCGGCGCAGCAGCAATTGATGTCGGTACGCTGTGGCTCTTCGGCGTCCCGCTCACGATGATTGCCGCCATGCTGCTTCATCTGCCGTTCTGGCAGGTATTTGCCGTGACCTGCCTGGAAGAAGTTGTCAAGACAGGTATCGGAACGGCGAGGGTCCGGAAATACAAATGGGCCAGGACGATCGTCTGACTTTCTGCTTAAGAACCGGGAAAGCCGAAAAAGCCGGAAGAACCGGCCGGCAAAAAATACAGAAACAAACAAAGCCGGGCACTTCTCTGCGTCCGGCTTTGTTTTGTGAGGAAAGAATGAAAAAGATTTTTGGAGGGCTGTATATTCCGCAGCGGGTATCAGGATCTGCCGGGATTCGGGACAACGCCGTCATCCGCAACAATCTGCATGCCTGCATCGCTGAACACGAAGTCAAGGAAAGCTTTCGTCAGTTCGTCTTTCGTACCGGCCTTTGTGATCATAACAAAGGGGCGCTGAAGTGTATAATCACCTGATTTGACTGTCTCTTCAGAAGGTACCACTCCGTCAAGGGTGACGGCGGTAATTGTGCTGTCTACGGCCGAGAGCGAGACATATCCGATTGCAGCCGGGTTGGCAGAGACGGCCTGCTTTACGTTGCCTGTCGAGTTCTGTTCTTCTGCGTATACGGCTTTATCCTTAATTCCCATCAATTCTTCGAAAGCACTTCTTGTGCCGGATGCGGCTTCGCGGCCGATGCACTGGATTGTCGTGTCGGATCCGCCTACGTCCTTCCAGTTTGTGACCGCACCGGTAAAGATCTTCGTGATCTGGTCGCTTGTCAGAGCGGTTACACCGGAAGCTGTGTTAACAATTACGGCAATTCCGTCATAACCGATAATCACTTTGTCAAAAGAATCGGGCGTTTCCGTATCTTTCAGATCTCTCGACAGAAGTCCGATCTGTGCGGTACCGTCCGTGACTGCTGTCGGACCTTCACCGGAACCATTGCCGCCAACGGATACGGTTACATCCGGATTAGCTGCCGTAAAAGCTTCCGCAAGTGCGTTCGTTACATCTGCCATGGATGTTGAACCGGTAAGTGTCAGGGAACCGCTCAGAGCAGATGCTGCCGCAGTTGTTGTACCGGCGGAAGCTGATGCTGTTGTTGCTGCGGATGCTGTTGTCGCACTGGTTACTGTCTCAACCGTGGCACCTGTACAGGCCGTTGCGCTCATAAGAATTGCTGATGCAAGGAAGGATGTAAGAATTATCTTGATTTTTTTCATAATTTTTCTCCTTTTCGTTTGTAGCTTCAGAATATCAGGTAGATTTAAGGAACATATTCGATCCGTGTAAAGAATGAACGCATCCGCGTAAGGGTCTTGTAAATGGATTCATCCGTGTAAGGGTTCGGTAAACGCTTCATATCATTTGGGGTTAAGAGAGCGGAGCCCCAAAACAAGAAAGTGATCAGAGAACTTTGCCTCAAAAATCGGTGTCATCACCTGATGCTGCCGAAACGGGATTCCCTGCCGGCAAATCCTTAACCTTTAAGGAGATCAGGCAGCCTCTTCCATCAGAGGTGCCGTCATGCCGGGCAGATATTCCTAACCTTTTCTGAGGGCGCGCATGGGGAGCGGTCTTCTTCTTTCTTTCCGATTCTCCCAGAATGTACGTATCCACTTACAGACGCGCTGTTTTTTCATGCTGTTCACCTTCTTCGCTGACAGCGTAACAAAATAAGAAAGCCTGAAAAAGCGCGCTTCCGTAAGCCTTTTGTTTTTGTATGGTTAGATCGGGGTTAAGGATTTGGATATTTCTTTTGGAGAAAAATAAAAAACCGGCCGAAATATTTCATCGCCAGTTTTTCTTGGGCTCCTGATCCGTAAGAATCTCCCCCTTTTTAGAAAAATATACATTCGCTATCCTGCAAAATATTAGTATCCCCAGTCATCAACCCGCCAATTATCTGTTTTACTATCCCTTATTAATATCCATATCCAATCGGAATACGTTGCATCCGGATTCAAACTCCCATCACCGCCGGAAGAATCTACATCAAAATCAGACAGCAGAACAATTACGTTTTCAGCTTGCATACCGTTCACTGAACCTTTTCCGTTTGATTGATACTCTTTAATTAAAGTATTTGACTTTTCTTCTTCATACCATAATTTTGTAAGAGTACATCCATGAAAATCCTGGAATTTTTTCTTTACGCAGCTGGCTGCATTCTTTATTTCTTCTTCGCTAAACGTATCTGATTTTCCAATATTCACGGACACATCATTCGTTTTACCCGCCTGTTTGCAGGAAGCCAAAGAAAACACCACGATAATGAAGAAAATGAAAGGTATTATCTTTTTCATATGGTATCTCCTTATATCCAGGGATCTTTTTTCTTACCCATTTCATGTACCGTCATACAACAATTTCTATCTGATTCTTATCCGGGTCCAAAACGCAGCTTTCGTAGTAACCGTCCCCCGTCGTCCGCGGACCGGACATCACCGCATATCCGTCTGCGGCCAGTCTTGCCGTAAGTTCGTCCACTTTCTCCCTGCTTCCGGCGCTGAACGCGATATGGATATAGCCGGCCTGCTGCATGCTGCCCGTGTTCCCGACGATGCCGGGCCGAGTCATGATTTCGATGCGCGCGCCGCCGTCAAAAGACAGGAAATAGGTCTCAAGGCCGGTCTTCGGATTCGCATATTTCGTATTGGCTTCCGCTCCGAAATACCGGATATAGAAATCCTTCATCGTTTCGAGGCTGTCCGTATACAGTGCGGTATGGTTCAGGATCATATGCGTCCTCCTGTTCAATTTTCCCTGCAAAGGTCCCTTGCGCGGGCCTTTTCGGCATCATTAATTTTGTTCAGGCTTTCCGCCGTGACGAACATAAGCACGATAAAAATAATCAGGTAGAACGGATACAGCCTGAGGCTGGTATGCTCTGCAAGCAATCCGAACAGCGGAGGCATAAACGTACTTCCGATATAGGCGCAGGCCATCTGCACACCCATAATTGCCTGCGACAATTCCCTGCCGAAATTCTCCGGTGTCTCATGCAGAAGGCTTGGATAAATCGGCGCGCATCCCAGACCGACCAGAACAAGTCCAACCAGCATCAGCGTATTGGCTGACGGAATCAGCAGGGCTGCAATACCGAGCACGATAATCCCCTGTCCGAGACGGACCATGTTTCTGTCGCCGAGCCGCATGGTAATGAATCCGGACAGAAACCTTCCGCATGTTATTCCCAGATAGAACAGGGCCGTCCATTTTGCCGCGTTGTCCGCTGAAATTCCTTTTACCATAACCATGTAGCTTGAGCTCCACAAACCGGTTGTCGTCTCCAGTGCACAGTAACAGAAAAAAGCGGTCAGTGCGGGTTTGGCCCCCGGCAGTCTGATCAGTTCCCGTAAACCGAGGCTTTTAAATACAATCGATTCCGCCCCCGAAGAAGATCCGATTTTTTTCCAGAGAGGGAGGGAAAAAATAAGGACCGCCGTCAATGCGACCTGAATAATGGCAACCGTACGGTACCCGCTGTTCCATCCCTGTCCTCTTGTCAGGCAATACCCCATGACATAGGGCCCGAGTGTGGCGCCCACGCCCCAGAAGCAATGAAGCCAGCTCATGTGCCTCGCCTTGTAATGCAGGGCAATAAAGTTGTTGAGCGCCGCATCCACCGAGCCTGCACCGAGACCATACGGGATGGCCCACACGCAGAGCAGGGCAAAGGAATGGGATATGGAAAACCCGAAAAGGGCTGCGGCAGTCATGCCCACGCTGACAGCGGTGACTTTCCCTGTCCCCAGCTTCTTAATCGCTTTGCCGCTGTACAGGCTCGAAATAATTGTGCCGCCGGCAATGATCATGGAAACGATGCCTGCATAGGATACGGGCACGTTCAGGTTCTGATACATGCTCGGCCAGCCGGAACCCAAAAGTCCGTCCGGAAGTCCCAGGCTGATAAAAGAAACATAGATAATGGCCAGTAATAATGCAAACATCTTACGCCTCTGCTTTTTATAGTATTTTTTCGAGTGCCAGGCTGATCATGCCAAGTTCAAAATCGTCTTTGAGTTCTTTCTTTATTTCCAGATCCGGCAGCATAATCGTCTCGATCCGCGTCCTGCAGCTTTCCCTGAGCTTCACGGCAAAATCCGCATCCATCTGTTCACAGTAAAGTACGATCCTGTCGGGATTGTTGATGCACATGAAAATTTTGATCGTTCTGATCAGAAAATCCTCGACCGCTGCCCGGCTGTAGTCAAAAGTCCTCCAGTCTATGCCGAGCGGCAGGTACATGATCTCCCCGGCGAGCCCGTTCCTGCCCTTCAAAATCCTGCCGTTCTGGCAGATCCCCGAACCGGGCGGATATTTCGAGGGCATATAGATACCGGCTGCGCTTGTGCTTTCCGTCAGACGGTTCCGCATGCAGTAACCGAACACGGCGGCATTGATGTCGTTTTCCAGGAACACGTCCACACCGAACCGGCCGCGTATATACGCTGCAAAGTTGGTATGCAGCAGGGCTTTGCAGTCGCTGATCACGATCTCCCCGTCTATTTCTTCGCCGGGCATGCCGAAGGCAATCACCTTGATTTGGGGATACTTCGCAAGCATGGATTCGATATCGGTATCAAAACTATCCCTGGCAATTTCAGCGAAAGAGGTTTCTTTCCGGTCGATGCACTCTCCGTACAGATTGCACACCAGGAATGCCGTCGTATCTCTGGTATTTTTCTCGTACATATAAATGACAAGCGCCAGTGCGGCTGTCTCATTGTAGCGGAAAGATGCAGCGGGTCTGCCGAGCATCGGCTGCACGACGCTGTCTTCATAGACCTCGCCTGCATCGAGCAGAGCTTTGGTCAGAGACTGGACCGTAACGACACTCAGACCGGAAAGCTCCGCCAGTCTGGATTTCGTCGCCGTTCTTTCCTGCCGCAGGAGCGTCCTGAGCAGTTTCAGATTCTCTTCCTTTATCGGATTTACCGGCATCGACATTATCCTCCCATTTATTAAACGCACTTATTAAAGGTTCTTTATTAAATTAACAAATCGCAAGACTGATGTCAACCGGTTTCGGAAATATTGTGTGATTTATGAAAAATCTTTTGCGGTCAGGATGCTTCCCGGACAAGCAAATCTATGTCCTGCACAAGGATCTCCGACCCGTCCGCCGTATTGTCGGCATAGCCGGAGATCCAGATGAGATCCGGATAAGCAGATGATGTATAAAGCTTATGGTATGTCTTTTCCCCGTTCTCTGTAAGGACCCTGTACTGTGCGTCAATGAGGTACGTACCCGCAAGTGTCAAGAGGTCCCGGTTCAGACCGTCATATTCCTCCGGAACCGCACATTCTTCATAACGGGGATTCTCCGCGGAAAAAACATTGCCGTCGCTGCGGACTTCGAACAATTCCTCCGTAATCGTATAGGTGCTTCCTGCTTTCCGCTCATTGATCCAGTCGATCGTTGACGAGGATAACATGGATAAAACGGACACTTCCTTGAACGTATACGCACCGTAGAAATCGGACAGCGGCGCAGGCGCGGGAGAACCCGAAGAATCCGGAGTCCGGTCTGAAGCTGCTGTCTGTACCGAAGATATCGTCTGTACAGTTTCCTTGCCGTCGGAATTACGGCCGGTGCATCCGGATGCGCCAAGCAGGAATATGACCAACATAAGCAGCGCGATCCATCTTCTCATTGCACCCTCCTTTCAATCCCGGGGCATTGCCGTCTCAAACGTGTTTGCAACGATACCGGGAAGCAGTGTATAAATCGAACAATTTGTCCTGTTCTCAAAATATCCTTTCAACGTGAAAATGGACTTCCACTTTTCAACGGAAAGATTATTTGTCCCGTATTTAAGTGCCGAGGCGATCATTTTTTTCTCGATCAGGCAGAAGCCGGATGGAACGGCCAGCGAATCGCATAGCTGGATCAGCCGGTCGTAGTCGTTGTATTCCGTATCCTGCAGGAAATATTTAATGAATTTCAGTTCCTGGTTCGTGCAGTCCCATTTTCCATAGACGGCATGCATATTCTTGTCCGAAAAGCTGTGCGTCAGGCAGATCCTTGCCGCATCACTGTGCCCCATGCCTTCGAGATATGTATATCCGTCAATGACATGGCGCATCTGTCCCTGGCCGGCACGGCGGCCGATATCATGAAGCAGTCCGAGGATATAAGCATCGTCCGGGTTCAGATCCGAGTGCTCCGCAACGATCTTTGCGGCCGTGGCGACGTACTTTGAGTGTTCCGTCCATGTACCCGGATTCTCTTTTCCGGCTTCATCCAACAGGGCAGTTGCTTTTTGCAAAGTTGGTATTTTCATAACCATCCTCCTCATCAGTTGCCGAGTTCCGATACTGTCTATACTATAACTCATTTTTTCTTTACAATGCTGATTCTTTCGGAAATCAGAGAAAAGCGAGCCGGCCGCAGCAAAAAGCCCCTGCCGGAAATGAACCGGAAGAGGCTGTGCTGCCGGGATATTTATGCATTTGCAGATCGAATCTCCTGACTCCCTCCTGCTTACTGTCCCTTGTTCTGATCGAGAACAGCATCATCGTCACCCAACTGGAACGGTATTGTGACGATCGCAATATGATGCTTCCTTATCAGCTTTCTCTGTATAAACAGCTGCGTCTGGTTGTGCAGGATACGCTGCCAGCGTTTGCTGGGACGGAACTGCGGCATGACAACCGTGATGATGTCGCCCTTCTGATAATTGTATTCGGCAGAATCGATATATTCCATAAGGGGCGTCACAATTTTCCGGTATGGGGATCTCTTGATGACCAGAGGAATGGTATTATTCAGTTTCTCATAACGGTCTTTTAATTTCTGTTCATCTTCATCGCTTATTGCTACGGAAAACACGGTGACATCATGGCAAATCGTCGCTGCATACCGCATTGCGCGGACACTGGCCCTGTTGATGCCGGAAAGAAGCACAATTGCGCGGTTATTGTATTTTTGCGTAGACAGGTCGGGATTTTCATACTCATTCTCATCAATATGCAATTGCATGGCTACTGCCGTATAGTGTTTTTTTACTTTCATCATCAGAAAGATAAGTACAGGCAGCAGAATGATAACAATATATGCTCCCTGGCTGAACTTCGTAACGGCGATGATAACGACGGTCACAGCTGTTACCACTGCACCCATACCGTTAATCACTGCTTTGAGGACCCAGTTTCTGCCTCTTCTCCGGAACCATCTGATCAGCATGCCTGTCTGGGATAAAGTAAAGGAAATAAATACGCCGATGGCATATAAGCCGATCAGGTTGGAAACGTTTGCTTTGAAAACAATAATGAGAATCGCCGCACAGGCAGACAGGATCACGATGCCATTGGAAAAACCTAACCGGTCCCCCCTCTGCTTCATCTGCCTCGGTACAAATCCGTCTTTTGCCATAACGGACAGCAGCATGGGAAAATCAGCGTAGGCTGTATTCGCAGCGAGAAACAGGATAAGAAAAAGTGTGGCGGTTATGAAGTAGAAAACAATCGAGTTGAGAACATCCCCGCGGCCGAATATCATGTCCGCCAGCTGAATCAGAACCGCCGGCTGCCCTTCTCCCGGAGTCGGATGGTACATGTTGATCAGTACGGATGTACCGCCAAACAGTCCAAGTATGATGATAAACAGGAGCGTCAGTACACGTTTCGCATTATGTGTTTCCGGCTGTCTGAAATTAGGTATCGCATTGCTGACCGCTTCCACGCCTGTGAGCGCAGTGCATCCGTTTGAGAAAGCACGCAGGATCAGAAACAGGGAGACGGAACCGATTCCATAATAACCGGACACGGTATCGGCAGCCTGTACGGGAATCCCCGCGAGGTACTTGTAAATACCCGTTCCAATCAGGACCACAATGGAAAAAATAAACAGGTACGACGGAAAGCCAAATAATTTGGAAGATTCTTTGATGCCGCGCAGGTTGCCCAACATCAGCAAAAGGACCAGGAACACGCAGATTACCACGGAAAACGGCCGCAAAGCCGTAAATGCCGATGTGAGCTGCTCCACTCCGGAAGAAATGCTGACGGCAACCGTCAGTACATAATCTACGGCTAAAGCAGAACCGGCTGTTATTCCTGCCAGATTGCCGATGTTATCCTTCGCTACAATATAGGAGCCTCCCCCGCAGGGGTAATTCTCGATTGTCTGCCTGTACGAGAACATCAGGATCGCCAGGAGAACCAGAATCGCAAGAGCTATATATAATACATATTTATAGGAGAGCAGCCCGATAACCGGAATCATTACAAGCAGGACTTCCTGTCCTGCATAAGCAACAGAGGAAATGGCATCACTCGCCAGGACCGGCAGACCCCAAAGAACAGAGTATTTCTGTTCATTTATCCTGTCGCTTTCCAGAGGAGTCCCGATTAACATCGTTTTCAGTTTTTCCGGCACGTTTACCGGCTTTTGGGTTGGTTTGCCTGTAATACTCATATAGGCAGATCTCCTTATTCATCCGGCTGATGTTTCCTCATTGTACAGTGGATTTGAAACAAAATCCATCCTTTCCAATAAGGGACGCTTTATCCCTGAAAGTAACGGAAGCACCCTGTTATGTGGTCATTTATAAGACCGGTTGCCTGAAGATGGGCATACACGATTGTCGTACCGAGGAATTTGAATCCCCTTGCCTTCAAGTCCGCGCTGACCCTGTCGGATAATTCCGAATTTGCAGGCACCTCCGATATGGATTCCCATCTGTTCACAACCGGTTTGTTCTCTGTAAAACCCCAGATATATCTGTCAAAGCTTCCGAACTCTTCCTGTATTTTGAGGAAGCATTTCGCGTTATTGATTGACGCTTTGATTTTCAGCCGATTTCTGACAATACCTTTATCCTGCAGAAGTTCCCCGTATTTTTCTTCATCATATGCTGCAATTTTGGCAGCATCAAAATCATCGTAAGCCCGGCGGTAGTTCTCCCTTTTTTTCAGGATTGTAATCCAGCTGAGTCCTGCCTGTGCGGATTCAAGCAGAAGAAATTCAAAATGTTTCCGGTCATCGTGCACCGGGGTGCCCCATTCTTCGTCGTGATATTTAACGTACAGTTCATCCGTACCGCACCATGAGCATCTTTCCATCTTCCGTTCTCCTTTGCCCGCTCTTTTAGATCAGGATTTCAGGCCTCCACAGGCACTTCCCCATGTCGATGCATCCGTCTTCCCGAAAGAGGACGCCCTCCTGCTCGAGCTGTTTTCTCTGCACTCCGGAATCCGGGCGGCGATTTCATATACGGCAGCATAAAACCGATTCATATATATGCTCCCCGGGACATTCAGCAGCACGCGATTTCTTTTATGTAAAATTCGGTTCCGCAAAGAATTTCCCAGTTGTTTGCGCCGCAGTCGGGGCATACAAGGTCGTTTGCCATGAGGTTGAATTCTTTGCCGCAGTCTTTGCACCGGCCGTTGCCCGGCAGGATCTCGATTTCCAGCTTTGCATCCTGGAGCAGGGTACCTTCCACGGCGGACGGGAAAACCGCTTCAATGCAGTGGGGGATGTAGGAAGACAGCTCGCCGATTTGCAGAACGACCGTATCAATGGATTTCACGTTGTTTTCCCGGGCGTATTTTTCTATGATCTTAATGACCCCCAGAATGGCCCCCATTTCATGCATACCGTCACCTCCCCCGTTATCTGCCGGCTTCGCCTGTCCGCCGGACTATGAAATTATTTACTCATTCCATTTCCTGACTTCGGTACGCAGCCAGTCCGCCCATTCGGATATTCCCTCGCCTGTCCGGGCAGAGATCGGGATGATTTTGATAGCAGGATTCAGCTTCCGAGCACGCTCGATGCAGGATTCCATATCAAAATCAAAATACTCCAGCACATCGATTTTGTTAATCAGAAGGACATCGCAGATTGAAAACATCAGCGGATATTTGAGCGGTTTGTCATCGCCTTCGGGTACGCTGAGGATCATTGCATTCTTTGACGCACCGGTATCAAATTCCGCGGGGCATACCAGGTTGCCGACATTTTCGAGGATAGCCAGATCTACGTTATCGGTTCCCAGACCGGCTAATCCCTGCTTTGTCATTTCCGCATCAAGATGGCACATGCCGCCTGTATGCAGCTGGATCACTTTCACGCCGGTCGCGGAAATCGTCTTCGCATCAACATCGGAGTCGATATCGGCTTCCATAACGCCGATCCTCATCTCATTTTTCAGCGCGTTGATCGTCCTTGTCAGTGTCGTTGTTTTTCCGGAACCCGGGGAGGACATCAGATTCAAAAGGAATGTCTTCTCTTTTTTGAGTTCCGCCCTAAGATCAGAAGCCTGACGATTGTTGTCGTCAAAAACGCTTCGTTTGATTTCAAGAATTTTAAATTCATTCATTTGTATTTACCTCTATTTCTGGAATGCAGGCTGTTTATCTTGCATGTTAGCATTCACATTCCTGATTGGCAATGAATATATCGTTTCCATTTACCGCATACTTTGCAGGCGTTTCGCGGTAAAATATGTGCAAAACAAGCTTTTTGCGTAAAGGACGGTGATCCATTGGATATTGAGATGAAAAAACTGACCCCCTCCATGACCGAAGACTATTTCCGTTTTTTTGACGAAATCGCATTTGCAGATCATCCCGAATGGGGCTGCGAGTGTTACTGCTGTTTTTTCCATGCCGCTTCGGAAAAGGAATGGGAAGAATCGACGGCCGCACAAAGAAAAGCGCTTGCCCGGGACCTCATCTTTGCAGGCAGGCTCCAGGGTCTCCTTGCGTATGCCGAAGACAAGCCGGTTGCTTGGTGCCATTATGAGCAGAAAAATCGCCTGCCGGGACTCAAAGCTTTTTATCCCGAATGGGTCGGAGATGATGAGACAACGGCCGCCATTGTCTGTTTTACGGTTGCCCAGGGTTTCCGCAAACAGGGAATAGCCGGTAAGCTGCTCGATACTGCCTGTCAGGATCTGGCCGCACAGGGGTATTCTTTTGTCGAAGCGTATCCGTTCACTTCATCGGATTCGGATGAACATAATTACCACGGCCCGCTGTCCATGTATGTATCGCACGGTTTTGCCATATATAAGGAATGTAAAGAGAGCACGGTTGTCCGGAAGGCGCTTTGATTCCGGCCGCGGAACGGACATCGCCGGGACAGCTGCCCGCTGACCGTACATCGCCGGGATCTTTGTCCCGTAAAAGAAGCAGGTACGGCAGAAAATGATCTGCCATACCTGCCCGCGCTGTATCCTTGTAAAGGGAAATCTCTTATTTAAAATATCTGTCCAGCAGACCTTTGAAAGCTTTTCCGTGTCTTGCTTCATCTCTTGCCATCTCATGCACGGTGTCATGGATAGCGTCGAGGTTCGCGGCCTTAGCCCGCTTTGCAAGATCCGTCTTGCCTGCAGTCGCGCCATTCTCGGCTTCTACACGCAGTTCAAGGTTCTTCTTCGTGGAATCCGTGATGACCTCACCAAGCAGCTCTGCAAATTTGGCGGCGTGCTCGGCTTCTTCGTGGGCGGCTTTCTCGTAATAGAGGCCGATCTCCGGATAGCCTTCCCTGTGCGCGACCCGTGCCATGGCAAGATACATGCCGACTTCGGTACACTCACCTGTGAAATTTGCCCGCAGATCATGCATAATATCCTCGCTCGAACCCTGTGCAACTCCGACGGTATGCTCGGCGGCCCAGGTCATTTCGCTGCTCTGCTCCGTAAATCTTGCTCCGGCGCATCCGCACTGCGGGCACTTCTCCGGGGGGTTCATTCCTTCATAGACATAACCGCATACAGGACATACAAATTTTCTCATTTTTTTCTCTCCTTTATTCTTTGTGTATTTATAATTTGGGGGCCTTTATGTCTCCTTATTACCTGATAAATGTTCCGTTCCGGAGCTCCCGGAAAGCCTGCTCAAGTTCTTCCTGTGTATTCATTACAATCGGGCCGCCCCAGGCAACCGGCTCTTTGAGCGGTCTCGCGGACAAAAGGAAAAACCGTATCCCATGTTCTCCTGCCCGGGCCACAAATGCATCGCCGCTGTTAAAGAGCACCGCTCTTTTGCTGCGCTGCATATCCTGTTCGGATTCGCCGAAACTTCCTTCGCCTTCTACGATATATATGAATAAGGCGGCATTCGGATCGGTAGCTGATTCCCACTTCGCACCCGGCTTCAAATCTACATCCAGGAACAGTGCTTTGACATAATCGCCCTGCACCGCACCGGCTGTTCCTTTATAATTTCCCGAGATGATGCCGACAGAGGAGTCACCTTCCTGTATCCTCGGTATCATATCCGCGGTGATGTCACGATATTTCGGATCCGTCATTTTGTCTCCGGCAGGAAGATTCAGCCATAGCTGTACACCGAGCATCCTGTCTGCCGCAACCGGCATCTCCTGGTGCATAATTCCGCTGCCGGCCGTCATCCACTGGCAGCATCCGTCCAGAATGCGGCCTTTATTGCCAAGGCTGTCGCCGTGTTCGATATCTCCGTGAATAAGATACGTAATTGTTTCAATTCCGCGGTGTGGATGCCACGGAAACCCCTTTGTATAATCAGCGGGATTCGTCGAATCAAACGCGTCAAGCATCAGAAACGGATCAAAATCCTTAACGTTCGCATTGCCGATTACACGGACCAGCTTTACACCTGCTCCGTCATATTGGGTCGTCCCTGTAACAACTTCCCGTATTGTCCGTATCATGGTGCTGCCTCCGTTCCCTTGTATGTAAGGATAATTTCTGCGGATCCAACGTGACCTTCTGCCGTATATTTACCGGCTGTGCCGGACGAACCGCATTTCTTGTTTGTGAAATCATTATAAAGTTAAAATGATTACAATGCAAGCGGTTTTCATAAAATTTTTGCTTTATGAATCATAAAACTTTCGTCTTTGTATGCCCTCAATGTTTTCCTGTAATGTATGCGGATGCGCTTCGCGGCAAAACGAATTTCTTTACCAACTGCTGTCTTCGGCGCTGAATTTTTCGGCCGCCTGTTTCTCGCTGTTTACAAAATAAATGCTTTCCCCTTGATTACTCTCATGCATGAAATCCTTAAGACTCCTGCTTGTGTACATGGAAAAATCGCCGACGATTGCAATCTTCATCCGGTAATTGATAAATTTCTGCAGTACCTCCCCTGCAAGCTTTGTCCTTAGGTCAAAAAATTCTTCGCTGATCGCCGCTTTGCGGAGGATCATGTGACTGCAGCCTGTCTCAAACATGACAGCTGCCAGCAAATCTACCGCAGACTGAACATCCGTAATCAGGATCTCATCGCTCATCACGACAGCAATTTCCATGCCGTCTCCTGTTATTGTTTTGATCTCCATAATCTTCTCCTGGACTTCCGCCGGAAGTATGCAGCCGATAAAAACCGAGCATTGATATCAATTAATTTTGACGAGTCTCCCATCAGTATAGCAGGGAAACGTCCGTAAAACACGTTCCGTTCGAGGTCCCGCTCATAAATTTGACAATCGCATCGGCGGCTTCCTGCTGCTGTTCCTCGGGCGTGATTGCCGCCGGATTGTCACCCTTCTGCCCGCCGTACGATCCGAAGCCGGCGTGATTGCCGCCCTGCATTTCCAGATATGCGGCATCCGCGGGATTTTTACTTTTTCCCGATTCGAAGGAATCCATATTCAGTACGCCGTCGCTGCTTCCGTACAGGGAAAGAACTTTGAGCCCGGTGCCGCTGATATCGGACGAGGGGTACGAAGCCAGAAAGACAATCCCTTCGACTTTGTCCGGATTTCCGGATGCATAGGAGGAAGCTGCCACGCCGCCGAGTGAATGCCCGCCGACATACCAGTGCGTAATCTGCGGGAGTGCCGAAATCGCCCGGTCCGCTGCGTTCGTATCGAAGACGGCCAGCCGGAACGGCATCTTGAGGAGCACGCAAGTCACGCCCTGTGCAGCCAGATCCGCCATCAGGGGTGCATACGCACGGTAATCGATCTTTCCTCCCGGGTAAAACGCGAGCCCGGTCCCGTCGGATTCCCCCTTCGGCAGGAAGAGGATCATGCCGCTTTCCTGCTCGACATCCACCGCAGCCGTATCCTGAAGAGCGGCAAAAGCGGCGCTGTCCGGCCTGTAATAGTCCATTGTATAGATGAGAAATGCGCCGAAAAGCAGGAGCATCGCAAGCACAAAAACGGCAGAGATCCTGATCCATGTTTTCTTATGCGGCTTCATATCATGTTCCCCCGTCAGACCGCTGTTCATTTTGCGCCCGCGAGCCTGCAGATGACCTCCGGCTCAAAAGCGCCTCCGATCTTATGTTCGATAAAATCGGTATCCGCCTTGCCCATAATTGTATTCAGCAGCGGACCCAATTTCACTTCATGGGCTATGGAAGCCAATGCTTCACCCAAATAATTTTTGCCGGGCGATTCCAGCCACTTTGTTATGATCCATCCGTCATAGAAGAAAATCTTCAGGATCCTGCTGTTGGGCGTCTCGAGGAAAGAGACCCGCAGTTTCAGAACCAGCCGGTCATCTTCATCTGTTGTAAATGTTCCGGTAATGCCTGTCTTATATGGCTCCCCGTGAAAATCCAGGTCTGCTGTCTCCGGAGCGCCGAAACCAATCGGAAGCCGGTAAACCGCATCGGTCTCCGTTACCGTCAGCGTGAAAATACCGTCTTCAAAGGAAAACGCGAGACTTTTCAGACCTTTCGTATAATTGTTCTGTACGGTCTGGATGATCAGCGGCAGCAGCCCGACAGCGGGGGCCTGCTGTTCATCCGCAATATAGGTCCGTCCGGCAAGCGAAGCGCACAGATCCGGCAGGCTTGTCAGTTTTTCGGATTTAATGTATAAAGGCCGCTCCGGGCTGGGTCTTACGGGAAATGACCTCCGCAGGCTGTCCGTCAGGACCTTGAGCCTGCCATATGCCTCCGGGTCTTCCGGAAGAGAATTTGCCGGCCGGTAATCTGCGGGAAAATATTTTTCAACCAGGCTGAAAAAATTACCCTGCTGAAAAAGCTCATTGTTGCCGGCATTGCTGACAAGCAGGATGCCGGTATCCGGAAAGCCAAGCAGGTTCTGTCCGAACATCCCGTTGAAGAGAAATACGTTCTGTTCCCGCCCGACCCAGACATGATAGCCGTAATTGAAACCGCCGAGGCGTTTCGGGGTCTCCGTCTGGAAGGAACAGGCTTCCTTTATCCAAGCGGAAGAGACGAGCCGACGGCCGTTCCAGAGGCCCTGCTGCAGGACGAGCTGACCGATTTTGGCGATATCCTCAGGGCGGATATACAGGCCCCAGCCGCCTTTTTCAATGCCGCCGGGACATGTCTCCCAGAAGACATCCCTGATTCCGAGCGGGTCCCACAGCCGTTCTTTCAGATATGACATAAGCCCCCGGCCGCTGACCTTGCGGACAATGGCCGACAGCATATAGGAATTCATGCTGTTATACTCGAATTTTTTGCCGGGCTCATTGCGTACGGCGGATTCCAGGAAGCACTTTACCCAGTCGGTTTCCGTTACCGCCCCCGCCTCGTTGAAAACGATGCCGCTTGTCATGGTAAGGAGATGCCGCACAGTCATATCCTTATGCGTCAAAAGCGTAATCATATTTATATCATTTTCGAATATTTTTACGATTTTATCATCAAGGCTCAGTTTGCCTTCGTCGATAAGCATGCCGACGGCAAGGGCAGTGATGCTTTTGCTGCCGGAAAATATCATGTGCCACAGGCTCTGATCATACGAGCCAAAGGCACCTTCGGCAATAACGGCGCCGTTCCTTAATATCATGATGCCGTGGGGATCGAGGGTCTCGTCCCGGTTGAGTTCATCTATAAACCGGGCGAGATATGCAGACGAAATGCCTTGTTCCTCGGGGGACGTGCGCGGAAAAGGCTGCAGAACAGGCGCCATGGAAGGGCAGGACGGCTTCTGCGGAATCGTCTCAATACAGGGAACCGTACTGGCTTTCCTGTCAAATATCTGCCGGACAAGCAGGAGGGTATTGCGGTGTGTCTTCAGATCCATAGATGCACCATTCCTTCAGCCCGTATTCTAACGGGAAATGCAAACAGTAAGGGCCGCACCTATATTTTATACCTTTTTTATGCGCCATAAATCCTGCCGGTCAAAATTCCGACAGCGGATCCGTCAGGACCGGACCGGCTCCGCAGCAGTCAGCTTTCGGTTCACAAAGGACCTGACCGTCGACCAGTATAGCTCCGGATCGGTATTCGCCGATTCGATATGCCCGGCATTTGCTATCAGAAGCTTTTCCTTCTCACAGCCGGCAGCATCGAAAAGCTCCTCCATCATAGACGGCGGAATCAGTTTGTCCGCGCCTCCGTGTATAAACAGTGTCGGCGTCTTCGATTTCGTGACCTGCCGGACACAGGAAGCTTCTTTCAAATTCAGACGGTCGTTCAGAATTGCAGCCGTATACAGCGGATACAGGAAAGGACTGGCAGGGAGCCTGGCAAAGCGCCTGATCTGCACCGAAAAAATATCCCATACGGAGGAAAATCCGCAGTCCGCAACCACGCATCGAACCGCTGAAGGAAGGGTCTCCCCGCTAGCCATCATAGCCGCGGATGCACCCATCGAGACGCCGAAAAGTACGATCTGCGCCCCCGGATTCTCATCGGCGACAAACCTGCACCAGTCAATGATGTCCAGGCGGTCATGCCATCCCATGGAAACATTCCGGTGGCCGCTGCTTTCATGCCCGCGGAGGGCCGGGTACAAGGTGTGAAAACCGGCATTGTGAAATTTGCGGCCGAACGGGCCCATGGCCTCGGGCGAGCCGGCGTAACCGTGGATGCAGATCACCCATCGGTCCGATGGCTCGGCTGCAGGAATTGTGTAGCCATGCAGCCGTTCGTTTTTGCCGGAAAGGATGACCGTTTCGGCAGGGTCCATGCTGCGGAACCACGCTTCCCCCTCATAATTGAACGGCTTCTTTTTCAGTTCCCGCTGATACGGTTCGGACGCGGTCACTTTGGCCTGCCTCCTGTACATCCTGTAGGAAAGGCAGCCTGCGTGCATGAGGACGCCGGTCCCGAAGTAAAGGATAGTTACAAATAGAATCAGGGAAGTGAAAATGACGGCAAGTACTGCTGATGGACCCATGAAATGAACACCTTTTCCTGAAATAGCGAAGCCGCATCAACAGCCTGCCTGAAAATATAATACATGTAACAGTGTAGCAGTATTCCCTCCCGACTTCCTCTCAGATGCATGGCTAATCTGTGAATGAATCGTGGCCGGATCCCGGAAACCCGGACCCGTGTGCTGCGTCAGATCCCGCAGAGACAAAAAAATCAAAAGGAAAGAGCTGTTCCGGGCAGCCATCAAACTGCCCGGAACAGCCCCGGAGAGAAAAGGATGAAATTAGAAACTTAATGCCGGATCATGAGACGGGACCGGCCTTAAGTCTGTCAGGCGGATGCTGCTGCAGACCGGGCCGATTAGCCTTTTGCTGCAGGATATTCGTTGCAGAGCAGACGATAGGGAGCTTCATCTTCCTCGATCGTCGGGAATCTGCCGAGAGGCTTCAGGAAGCGGTTGTCGGTGTTGTCGTCATTGCACATGGAGACTTCTCCGATAAGTACCGGTTCGGAATCCTCAGGGATGACGAACTCGTGGTAGTAATACGGATAGAGGGAGAGGCTGTCGCCGGGCTTCAGCACGATGTCCTGTCCTGCCGGTACCATGTAACGGCGGCCGGCCTGGCCGAAACCCCCCTCGGTATCAGCCAGCCGCCCCCCC
>Ga0183100_1000365_pt1 | contig 41445 bp, 30 predicted proteins | sample Biomet2_FD_127789 | JGI IMG/M metagenome (GOLD analysis project Ga0183100, IMG submission 127789) | Microbial communities from bioreactor (seeded with anoxic lake sediment) at LBNL, California, USA - Biofuel metagenome 2 | ecosystem: Engineered > Bioreactor > Anaerobic > Unclassified ... | reverse complement strand
AAGTTGCTAGAGGTCCGGAAAGGGGGGGGGGGCCAGGGAAATTGGCATTTCCCCGGGCCCGCTCTCTTTCAAGCCTGCGGCTTCGAAGACATGCGACAAATCCCGCTATGCCTTTTTCTGGAACCGCCGGGAGACAAGGACAAAGAACAGCGGGATGAAGATCAGGTCGATAAACGTGGCGGAGAGCATACCGCCACAGACGGCCGTACCAATGGCGTTCATGGCCCCGGCTCCGGCCCCGGTGGCGAGGGCCAGCGGCAACACGCCGAAGAAAAAGGCCAGAGACGTCATCATAACGGGGCGAAACCGGGTTTTCACCGCGCCAAGCGTCGCGTCAATAAGGGTTTCGCCATGCCCCATCCGTTCCTTGATGAACTGGATGATCAGGATGGCGTTTTTCGTTGAAAGCCCAAGCGTCGTCAGGAATCCGATCTGAAAATAGACATCGTTGGGCAGTCCACGCAGGGACGTGGCCAGAATGGCGCCCAGGACACCAAGCGGCAACATGAGCATATTGACGATCGGGATAGTCCAGCTCTCATAGAGGGCGGCGACGCAAAGGAAGATAACAAAGATGGAAAAGACGTAGAGGATAGGCCCTTGGGCGGTGGCCATGCGCTCCTGGTAGGACAGCCCTGTCCAGTCAAAGCCGATGCCCTGGGGCAGCTTGGCGGCAAATCCCTCCATCGCGGCCATGGCCTCGCCGGTGCTGCGGCCGGGAGCCGGCTCGCCCCAGATATTGATGGACGGGAAGGCGTTGTACCGCTCCAGCTTGGGCGAACCTGCCGTCCAGCGTCCCGTGGCGAAGGAGGAAAGGGGAACCATCTTGCCCCCGTCGTTACGGACATACAGTTTATTTAGATCCTGCGGCTGCATACGGTACGGAGCATCCGCCTGGACATAGACCTGTTTGACCCGGCCGCCCTGGATAAAGTTGTTGACATAGGAGCTGCCGAAGGCCGCCGCAATAGTGGTGTGGATGGAGGTGATAGGAACCCCCAGGGCGCCGGCTTTATTCCAATCCACATCAATGTGGTATTCCGGCACATCCTCCATGCCGTTGGGGCGCACCCTGGCCAGTCGCGTATCCTGCTTGGCCATGCCGAGAAGCTGATTGCGCGCGGCCATCAATTTATCATGGCCCACGCCGCCCCGGTCCTGGAGCTCAAAGTCAAATCCGGAGGCCATGCCAAGCTCGACAACCGGCGGCGGTGGAAAGGCAAAAACCATGGCTTCCTTGATCTGGGAAAAGGACTTCATGGCCCGGCCGACAATGGCTTTGACCTTGAGGTCCGGCCGCTCGCGCAAGGCCCAGTCCTTGAGTTTGACGAATCCCAGCGCCATATTCTGCCCCTGGCCGCCAAAACTCACACCCGAGACGCCCATGAAGGATTCCACGGCGTCTTTCTCCTGATCTAAAAAATACTCCTGGACCTGGCGCATGACTTTTTCGGTCTGCGCCAGGGTGGAGGACCCCGGCGGCAGGATGGCCTGGACCATCAAAATTCCCTGATCCTCATCCGGAATATAGGATGTGGGCATACGTTTAAACAGAAAGGCCACCGCCGCCACAATTACGAGGTAGACAAGCAGGTAGCGCCCCCAACGTGAAAAGGAACGCCCGACGAGGCCCACGTAGAGCGTTCTGATCCGAAAAAAGATCTGGTCAAACCGTCGGAAAAAGGGACGCAAAAAGAAAATCACATTTTCCGACGGTTCATGGCCCTTGGGCACCGGTTTCAAAAAGGTGGCGCACAGGACCGGGGTCAAAATCAGGGCCACAGCCACGGAAAGCAGCATGGAGGCAATGATCGTGACGGAGAACTGGCGATACAGAACGCCGGTCGAACCCTCAAAAAAGGCCATGGGGCCAAAAACCGCCGAGAGCACCAGACCGATGCCGATCAGGGCGCTGGTGATTTCCTCCATGGATTTGGCCGTCGCCTCTCTGGGCGAGAGCCCCTCCTCGGCCATGGTCCGCTCCACGTTTTCGACCACCACAATGGCGTCATCCACGAGGAGCCCGATAGCCAACACCATGGCAAACATAGTCAGCATGTTGATGGAGAAGCCGAAAAAGTCCAGGACAGCAAGCGTCCCGAGCAGGACCACCGGCACTGCAATGGTCGGGATCATGGTTGCCCGGATATTGCCCATGAAAAGATACATGATCAAAAAGACCAGGACGACCGCCTCAAACAGGGTCTTGACGACCTCGTCGATGGCCACCTTGGTAAAAGGGGTGGTGTCGTAGGGATAGATCACCTTCATGCCGGGGGGGAAATAGCGGCTCATTTCCTCCATCTTATTTTTGACGGCATCGGCAGTATCCAGGGCGTTGGCGCCGGCGGCCTGCCGGATGGCCATGGCGGCGGAAGGCACACCATTGTAGGAGCCGACGATATCATAGCGCTCGGACCCGAGTTCCGTCCGGCCGATATCCTTGATCCTGACCACCGAGCCATCCGGATTGATGCGGATGGGAATGGCGGCGAACTCCTCCGGCGTTTGCAGCAGATGCTGTACGATGATGGCGACATTCAGGCGCTGGTCTTTCATGGCCGGCGCGCCGCCCAACTGACCGGCGGATACTTCGACGTTATAGGCCGTAAGCGCCTTGATGACATCGTCCATGGTCAGGCTGAAACTATTGAGCTTGTCGGGATCGACCCAGACGCGCATGGCGTACTGGGTGCCGAAGTTCTCCACCTCGCCGACCCCGGGCACGCGGGAAAGAATCTTCTCCAGCGTGGACTGGGCGTAGTCCCGCAAATCCTCGCCGCGCATACTGCCGTCTTCTGAAATCAGTCCGATAACAATCAGATAGTTCCGGGTGGATTTGCTGACCTTGACGCCGGAGCGCTGCACCTCGTCGGGAAGGCTGGCCATGGCGAGTTGCAGTTTGTTTTGCACCTTGGACCAGGCGACATCCGGATCGGTTCCCGGGGCAAAGGTCATCTCCAGCCTGGACGCGCCGGAGGAAGAACTGGTGCCGGTGAGGTAGAGCATCGTATCGAGGCCCGTCATCTTTTGCTCGATGATCTGGGTCACGGTGTTTTCAACCGTCTCGGCCGAGGCGCCGGGGAAATAGGCGTCAATGGCGATGGAGGGCGGCGCGATGAGCGGATATTGCGAGATGGACATCTTGTAGATGGACAACCCGCCGGCCGTCATCATGACAATGGCGATGACCCAGGCAAAAACCGGTCGCTCGAGAAAGAATTTTGAGAGCATTACTTGCCCCCGTTTTTGGGCGCTGCGGGCTGTGCCGCAGAAGTGGCCTGATCCTGTCCGTTTTTCGTCGGATCAAACGGAGTGGCCTTGACCACCGTGCCCGGTCGCAGCATTTGCAGCCCTTCCACGATCACCCGGTCCCCCGGGGCGAGGCCGCTCGCAACAAGCCATTGGTTGCCGATGGCCCGGTCAAGGGTCAGCGACCGCAGTTCGACCTTGTTTTCGGCATTGACGATCAGCGCATAGGGGTTCCCTTTGGTATCCCGCGAAACGCCCTGCTGCGACAAGAGAAGGGCCTGTTCATTGACGCCTTCCCGGATAACCGCCTTGACGAACATGCCCGGCAGGATTTCTCCCTCCGGGTTGGGGAAGACCAATCGCAAAATAACCGATCCGGTGGTCGGGTCCACCGTGACATCGCTAAATTGCAGCGTGCCTTCCAGGGAATAGGGGGTACCGTCCTCCAGAATGAGTCGGACCTTGCTCCGATCTTTTTCCTGCGCGTTGAGCAGCCCCTCCTTCAACCGGTTCTTCATGCGCAAAAGTTCGGCGGTGGATTGGGGCACATCCACATAAATGGGGTCCAGTTGCTGGATGGTGGCCAGCGCTGTCGCCTGATAGGCCGTCACAATGGCGCCGTCCGTCACGCTCGATTTCCCGATACGACCGGAAATCGGCGCGGTCACCTTGGTGTATCCGAGGTTGATGCGGGCCGTCTCCACACTGGCCTGAAGCGAGCCGATATTGGCCTTGAGCTGATTGAGCGCGGAGGCCGCATCGTCGTAGTCCTGCTGGCTTAGGGCGCTGTTTGCCAACAAGCTATGGTAGCGCTCGGCCCTGGAGCGGGTGGCCGGGAGTTTCGACTCGGCCTGGGCCAGGGCGGCCGTTGCATTGTCGAGTTCCGCCTGGAACGGGGCAGGGTCGATCTGGTAGAGGACCTGATCGGCCTTGACGTCGGAGCCTTCCGTGAACAGGCGCTTTTGGATCAGCCCGTTCACGCGGGGCCGGATTTCCGCAATCCTGAAGGCCGAAGTCCGTCCCGATAATTCCGTGGACAACAGGATCTTTTGAGGCGCAACCGTCTCGAAGGACACTTCGGGAACGGGACGCGGCGGCGGCCCTTGCGGTTTGCGGTCACACGCCGCAAGCAGCAGACAGAGCACAAAGGCCGCAGGCGCCAGGGCGTATCGAAATAAAGGGGAAAAAGTTCTTTTGGATTGCACCAGAAGCCTCCAAAGGAGAAGCGATCGGATGTCCCCGTCCTGAAGAGATCCGATATTTCATGGAGTGAAGGAGAAAATTGCTCCACAAGGCTGAAATCGCATGCACAGTATTGACTACAATGATAAAGTCAACGGTCAAATTTTCATCGACAAGCCGATGTACGTTTTTTTTGCGTTCACAAAAGAGGCAGAGAAACCCCCGTCACCCGAGGAGACCCACCCGGGATTCCCTGCCGAAAATAAAAGGGGGTTCCCATGTTAGTTTTCGTGCTTGCAGGATTTTTTTTTGGTGCTTTTACGAATTTCCTCCATGAGATGATGTGTGATCGCTTGAGGATCGGCGTATTCCGGTCTGGATTCGCGAAGATGCCGCATCGTATGGGCAAGTTGAAAATGCCCGATAATAACACTCGTCAAAAAGAGTGCGGACAGCACGGCATCCTTTGTCTCCAGGCAGTCTGCGACGAGGCCGACCAAGAGGCTGAACGGTTCCTGGAAAACATCCTTCGTTAAGAATTCCAGTCGTTTTTCATCGCCAAACAACAACTCACGGAAAAACAGTTTGGCGAAAATAGCGTCTTCGAAAAGTAGCGTTACAAACCACGAAACGAACCGTTCCAAACGCTGTTCCGGGTCGGATATATTTTCCAGGGTGACCGCAAACGCCTGTGTTTTACCGGCAAACACGGAGGCCAGCGACGACCGGATAAGGTCTTCTTTATCTCTAAAATAATTATATAAATTTGCCTGCGTCATCCCGACTTCCGTGGCGACGTGGCGCATGGACACGGCGTCATAGCCGCTGGCGGCAAACAGGCGGGAGGCGGCGATAAGGATTTTTTCTCGTATGGCAGGAACGGACATGACACTTCCCGGGAGGCTTACTGAACGTTCGTTCACAACCTATTCTTCTCCCGGACCGTGTCAAGAATGAAGGCTGGAGGGCTTACTGCATGCAGAGGAAACGCGCTCCCCTGCTGGCCTTTCTTATTCTCCCGTCACCAGATGTTCGAGAAGGACCTCCAGCTGCTCCGCCAGCGTGGCAGGATCTGACTCGACCAGGGCGGGCAGTCCGACGACCTGCCGCATCAATTGCACCCCAGAAATGACCGAAAGGAGCACGGCCGCCCGCTCCGCCGTTCGAGAGCCAGGCAAAATGTCGGCCAACGGTTGCAGGTATTGTATGGCGTTTTCCCGCAGGATCTTGGCCGCCTGCCTGTTCGCCGCCGAGCGGGAAAGGATCAGGATGCCATCCAACGGGGTCAATCCTGGCGCCGTCTTGGCGACAAGGGCAACGGCCAGATCCCGACTGAGCGTCGAAAGATCCCTGTTGGGCTTGATCACCTCGCGCCGCAAAATCCCAGGCGCTGACAACGTCGCCTCCACCACCTCCTTAAACAGGTTCTCCTTCGAACCAAAATAGCGGTTGACGAGCATCGCCGTCACGCCGGCATTTTGCGCGATTTCCCGAACGCCGACGCCGTCATAGCCGCAACGGGTAAAGGCAAGGCGGGCCGAATCCAAAATGGCTTGTCGGGTTGCCGCCGCATTTCTCCGGCGCTTTTGGGGCTGCGCAACCGCCGCGTCATCCCTGCTCCGCTCTTCCATGGCACCCCCCCAGGGCGAATCCGGTCGTTCAGATGAATAAAATGAAAGGATTACTGTCTCCCAAGCAGGTCTTCCCCGCAAGAGAGGCCTGATGCGTTTCTCGTGTCCGGAGAAGTCTTGAGGGCTCTTTAAAAAAATAACTATTTATAATCAACGAATTACTGGGAAAAAGAGACCACAGTCGCCTTCCCGGCGTCCTCCGGGAAACGCGTTTCTCGTCGCAAACACCGGGGGCAATATCCAACAAAAGCAGAATCGTACTTATATCTACGCATGTAGACATCCCGTTAAATTTAGTCTACACGCGTAGAGAAAGAAACGACAAATCCCTGTACAGAAAAGCGCCGTTTACATGTCTTGGAAGTTGCAACAACAAAAACTCGAACACAGGATGGGCATCCGACCTGGAGAACGCGGCCTCCGCCGCGATGGTGGCGAGACGAGCGCTCCCATCACCGCGCCCGACCGCCTGGGAACGAAGTCGCCCGTTCCGACCGCCCCGCGTCCCCTTTGGGGGCAACCCTCTTTTTAATCAGCCCATCCGTGGGCCCTATATGTGACGCCGCCTGCACAGACGTGTGGTCATTGTTGTTTTATGGAACGCGAACCGATGCTCCAGATTCCCCTTCCCGCCAAGGAAGCCCTTAAAACCGCCTTCGCCATGGCCCTGACCTGTGGGATCGCCATGGGCTTGGGGTGGATGAACCCGTGCTGGGCCTGTCTTGCCGTCGCCGTGGTGAGCCAGCCAACGGTCGGTCAGTCCATCAACAAAAGCCTGCTGCGTCTTGCGGGCACCCTGGCTGGCGGGGCGGCCGGACTGCTGTTTTTCTGTCTGTTTCCACAGGACCGTTGGGCCTTTATCGCCTGCGTCGCATTCCATATGGGGCTGACCGCCTACAAGATCACCGTCTCCCGCTATGTCTATTTCTGGTTTATCAGCAGCTTCGTCGTCGGCATTATCGCCACCACGGTCGGCACCAGCGCCCTGAACACCTTCCAGATAGCCGTGTTACGCGTCCAGGAGACAAGTCTGGGGATTTTGGTCTATGCGCTTGTTTCGATGTTCCTCTGGCCGCAACGCAGCACCCCTGACCTCGACCTGATGCTCAAATCCATTTTGGGCGTTCAGGCCAAAATCCTGGATCACTACTTCTCCCTTATGCTGCGCCCAAACGACGCAGACAGCGCCGAATCCCTGTACAGTCTGGAAGCCCAGCTGATTGGACGATTGAAACGGGATCTGGACGCCGCCGAAACGGAACAATTCGAGATCCGCGAAATCCGCGGCTGGTGGCGGCGGTTGATTTCGCAATTCCAGGCACTCATGGAGACGCTGGAAGTTTGGCGGGAAAGTTTCCCTGAGTTGCGCCAGATGGATCTTGAAGCGCTGCTGCCCGACCTCCCGGCATTTCGCAAGGCCTTACGCCTGCGTTTCGAGCAGCTCCGCGTCATGGTGGACGCAGTCCCCACGCAGCAGGAGCCGGCCCCCCTCCAATTGACCGTGGACAGGGAACGCCTGCAATCCCTTTCCCCGTTACAGCGCGCCGCCGTACTGACCACCCACGGCGCGCAGGAACAGATCGAGGCCATAAGCCGTTCCCTGTTCGACTGTTTGCTGACGATTAAAAATCCCCGCCGCGCCAAGACCTTGCCCCCAGGGAATCCGGCTCCATGCGTCACCCGGCGCCCCGACCCGGACAGCTTCGCTGCCGGAATACGGGTCCTGGTCGGCGTCTGGTTGTCAGCCCTGGCCTGGATCTTTTTCGATCCCCCGGGGCATATCATGTTCATTGTCTTTACAGGCGTGCATTCCCTTATCGGCATCATGACGCCCCAGATGGATTGGCGCAAATTTTTCCTGGCCAATGCGACCGGCGTCTTCTTCACCGGACTGCTCTACGTCTTCGTACTGCCCAGTCTCTCGGGGTATCTGGGATTGCCGCTTTTACTCTTCAGCTTCACGGCGGTCATTTATTATATCTTTTGGGACCCGCGCGCGATGATGCTCCGGTTCGCCGGCATTATTCCTTTTGTGATGTTAACAAACCTGCAAAATCACCAGACCTATGATTTCGTTACCTTCGCCAACAACGGGGCCGGCATGCTGCTCAGCATCCTCCTGGCCGCCGCCGTCTCAAACATCCCTTTTTCACAACGACCGGAAAAAATGTTTTTGCGGGTCGCCGCGCGCTATTTCCGTCAGACCAGGCAATTTCTCTCCCTCGTGGAAGCGGACTCCCCCCCCAAAAAACGGGAAAGGCGGATGGCCGCAGTCTTATCCACCATGCAGGCCTCGGTCGGTAAAATCGGGGGATGGGCCCGCGGCGTCGACTACCGGACAATTCCTGCCAATTCTCCGGAAAAGGCCACCGCCCTCGTCGCCAGTCTCAATACGATCACCTATCGGTGCATGATGCTCGCAGACGCGCGGAAACAGCCCCAGACGCATTCCGGATGTTTTGATGCAGATCTCCGGGCCTGGAGCGCGGCCATAGGGGCAGCCCTTCGAATCTGGACCGAGCATCCGTTCCACACCGACGCCGCAGTCGGTCTCCATGCCCGACTGCAAACGGAGCTCGCCTGTCTGGAGAACCGCATCGAAAAAACCTTTCAAGCCATCTCCAACGCCCGCGCCCACGAGGATTACGCCGACACCTACCGCCTGCTCGGCGGCTACAGGGGGCTCTATGAGGCCCTCGTGGCCCATGCCGCACTCGCCGCCGGTTTCGATTGGGAAAGCTGGCGCGAATCTCGCTTTTAACACGTTGCAAAGGAGAAACGCCTTGTTGTCGACACCCTGTGAAGTCAACATCTGCGGGATCTACTGTCCCCCGTTATTGATCGCCGGCTGTTTGGGTCTGCTGGTGACCTATCTGGTGGCCAAAGTGCTGACCCGTTTTCGCATATCACGTTTTTTTGCGGCCCCTTCGCTCGTCTTTGTCGCCCTGGTGGTGATTTTCTCGGGCCTTATCGAAACATTTTTTATTGTAGGCTGACCAACATGAAAGCGTCTTTCAAAATAGGCCTTACAGCCCTGGTCGTTCTCGCCGCCATCGGCATGCTCGTCTTCAAATACCGACAGTACATGATCGATCCCTGGACCCGTGACGGGCAGGTCCGGGCCAACGTGATTCAGATCGCCCCCCGGGTCTCCGGACCCATCGTGGATCTGCCCATTGCGGACAATCAGTTTGTCCACAAGGGCGACCTGCTCTTTGAGATCGATCCACAAACCTTTCAGGCCGCCCTTGATCAGGCCCAGGCCAATTTGGATCAGACCCGCGACCAGCTTCTCAATTTGGAGCAGCAGGTCAAAAGCGCCGAAGCCTCACTGCAACAAAGCCTGACCGGCGTACGCAATGCGGCGTTCGGCGTGACGAGCGCCAAGGCCCATTTTGAGGAAGTCGAAAAGGATTTGGGACGCAACCAGACGCTGGTGGGGAGCGGTACGATTGCCAGACGGGACTACGATCTGAGCAAGGAAAGCTACATCACGGCCCAGGCCAATCTCAATCAGGCCCAATCCCAACTCGACAAAGCCAATGCCGCCAAGACCCAGGCCGAAGCCGAAGTGGCCCGGGCCAAGGCGCAATTGGGTGCGCCGGGCAAGGACAGTCCCCTCCTGCGCGGGGCCATCGCGGCCTGGGAACAGGCCCGGCAGAATGTCACCTTCACCAAAGTCAGGGCCCCGGTGGATGGGTACGTCACCAACCTGAATCTGCGTCTGGGGAGCCAGGCCGTGGCCAATCAGGCCATGTTGGCCCTTGTCGATGTCAACAGCTTCTGGGTGGCGGGCTTTTTCCGCGAGAGCGCTATCGGAAGCATCAAAGACGGCGATAAGGCCGTGGTCACGCTCATGACCTATCCCGATGCCCCGCTCAATGGCGTGGTGGAAAGCATCGGCCAGGGGATCGCCCAGCAGGACGGCTCGACGGGACAGGATCTTTTGCCGTCTATCAGCCCGACGTTTGAATGGATTCGTCTGGCCCAACGCGTCCCGGTGCGGGTGCGCATCACCCAAAAGGCCGAAAATGTCGTCCTGCGCGTCGGGACGACGGCCTCGGTGCTCGTCATGACGGACCGCAAATGACCGACCGCCGGGTCGCGTGACGGGCGCGCCTGGAAAGCCGCCACGCGACGAAGAGATTCTCCGCTTCTACAGGGGCCGTTGCTGCCACTCGGTCCGAAGCGCCTCCAAAAGCAGCCCGGCCTCTTTGGACAGCAGCTTGATCGCTGCGAAATCGGGCGTTTCGGCCAGCCATTGGAACATGAGGGCGTCGGCGCCGAACCACAACGGCGCCCCCCCAGGCTATAGCCTTTCCGCCATACACACTGCCAACGGAACGCCCTGCGCACCAAGGGGCAGCTCCGGCCGCACCGCAGCGACGACTTCAGGCCGACACCCGGCTGCAAGCAAAAACTCTTCAAGGGTTTCTGTATCAACTTCCATACGCTTGTCCGTTTGCGACGCTGCGGCCACACTTTTCTCCCTGTCAGTTTTGCCGCACGGCGCGACGGATACGTTGAGAGCCCCCCTGCGGCATGGCACCATGCCCGCAGGAACTCCTCATGAATATTGGCAAGATGAGAAAGACTCAGATGGCTGGCGTGAAAAAAGCGTGGCGAAGAACACTGGACGGATTATTCCCGTGCAGGCAACACATCCTCCTTCCCGACGTAGTGTCCAAGGGCTGCATCCAGCGTCTTCCAGCTGACGCCCCGGGCGACTGTGGCGTAGATACGCCGGATGATCCAATTGCGATGACGGCAATAATCAGTCAGCGGCACCAGCCGGTGGCCCATCTCCATTTTGGGTGCGTAGCCGGTCTGGCCACTTTGAATAGCGCAGGCCCCCCGAGCCAGGGACCAGTCGAGCGCCGCCTCCCAGAGACGAAAATACAGCGACCACTCTTTGGGGCGCGCGTAATCAAGGCCGATATACTTATTAATGATGCGCCCGCCCATGTCGAAACAGAGCATGAAGGCGAGCATGTCGCCCGTGGCAGCTTCCCGCAGGGTGAGAAAGTATGCCTGGGGCAAGACCGCCATATGCTCGAAAAAGACCCGATCGAGACGCTCGAACTTTGTCGTGGCGTGCTCATATGTCTGCTGGAAAAGCCCGAAAATTTCCTCAAGAACGGCACCCTCAGGGTGCTGCAGGGCCGCGACATCCACAGCGACCATTTCAGCGCTTATCCGAAGCTTCTTTTTCAGTTGCCGCCGGCGCGAGCCTTTCATGGCGGCAAAGAAAGCATCCTTGGTCGAACCGGGCAATTCCGCCACGGTCCCCGGATAGCTGATCATGGAGAAAAGCCCGGTCCTGGCTGCCAGCCAGTCCAGATCCCCGGCATAGGACCGGGGAAAGTCCTTCCAGACCAGCATGGGCCTGCGCAACCGCCGGGCCTCCCGGACCAGCGCCTGTTGCAGGCAGAAAAGCGCCGCCCGGCGATCCACGTCCGGGAGCACACCCACACTGCCCTCGTCGGCACAAGGCGATCCGACAAACAGCGTGCGCTGATGCAGAAGCGACGGGAAAAATCGTCCCAGAACCCTGGCCAGGGGCAAAAGGGCCTCGGGGACAACGAGATCGAGCGGCACATCCATCAAAAAAAGCGGCGCAATGCCGACAAGCCGGTCCCCGGCATGCAGCAAGGCGTAGCGAAAGGTAAACTGGTCTTCCAGGCCGCTTTTTTCCAGGGCCTCGTACCACCAGCGGCCTTCAAGCGGCGCAGGCAGGCAACGCTCCCACAAGGCCGCCGGGATATCGGCCTGGGACGCCACGAAGGAAACGGACAACCCGGTGCTCATGCGTGCCCCGCCACGAGGCTCGCGCCAATAAGAATCAACACAATGCCGATCCATCGCGTGCGATCCACGCGCTCATGCAGCAAACACTGTGAGAGCAGGGTCACGGCCACAAAGCTGAGACTGCCCAGGGGGAAGGCGACGCTCACCGCCAAAAACCGCAACGACCACGTATAGATAGCCGCCTCCACCCCGAAGGAGGCGAACCCGAGCACGCGCCACGCCCCTTTGCCAACCCGGACATGCGCCGCCTTCTTGAGGAAAACCTGGGCAAAGCCTTCAATGGCCGTGGCAAGCAGGACGAGGAGGATGCCAAAATGCGTCGGGGTCATGCAGCCTCGTCCGGAAGCGGCGCGGTGGAATGGCCGCTTTTGCCGACAAACCATACGCCCAAAAGGATCAGGGCAATGCCGACAAGCTGCGGCGCGGCGATGGTTTCCCCCAGATAAAACACCGAGAGCGCGGCCACGGACACATAACTCAGCGACGTGATGGCATGGGCATAGCTTAAATCGGCGTGGTCGAGGACCACCATCCAATTCCAACTTTGCCCAATCATAAACAGCCCCACGCACCAAAACGCCGGCTGGCGCGCGATGGCGTTGAGCGTTTGCCAAAGCGTCGGCAGGTCGGGCATGTCCGCCACGGCCACTTTCCAAAAGATCTGAAGGCCGGTGTCGAGAAGAATGGCCAACGTCAAGCCTATAAAAAGCTTGCGGGACGTGTTGGAAGTCTTGGTCATAATGCGATCCCGTATTGGCTGTACCGACTCATTGCTCTTTTGGGGAATATGACAAAACGCGTCCCGTCCAGGATCGACGGCCGCCGATGATGCCTTGAGGACTCCAGCTTCTAGTGGTATCTTTACCTCTTCGTCCCGGTGACTTCAAGCCCGGTTCGACCGTTCCGGCCCGGTTTGTCGCTGCCGATGCGCCGGGGCGCAAGGCCCGTCTGTCCGCATTTTGCGGCAACGCAAGGGATGGTTTGCCCGCCAATGACGAAAAAAAGACGCATTGGAATCATTACAGAGAAGTAACTCGTCAACCGGCGTGCTTTGCCTTCATATCGCGACCGCTCTCCTGGCTGCCAGCTTTTTCCTTTAACATTTGGGAATCCCACATGCGGACAAGGTACAGCGTTTTTTGTGATTTTGATGGCACCGTGTCCGCAAAGGACGTCACGGACGTCCTCCTTGAAGCCTACGCCCTGCCCCAATGGCAAGAGGTCGAGGCGTTATGGCGCGCCGGATGCATCGGTTCCATGGAATGCATGCGCCGCCAAGTGGCGCTTTTGCGGTGTTCCCGCCAGGAACTCGACGCCCTGGCGGATTCCGTGGCGATAGATCCCCGGTTTCCGGATTTTGTCGCGGCCTGCCGGGAAGCACGGGTTCCCGTGGCCATCCTGAGCGACGGTCTTGATTATGTCATCCTGCGTGTTCTGCAAAACCATGGCCTCACGAACCTGCCCGTCTACGCCAACCGACTGGAGATGGTCGGGGATGGACGCTACGCCCTGTCCTTTCCACACGCCCAGACCGCCTGCCTTGCCGCCAGCGGCACCTGCAAGTGCGCCCTTATAGAAACCTTACGCCAACCCGGAACAAAGGCGATCCTCGTCGGCGACGGCGCCTCGGATTTCTGCGCAGCCCGGGAGGCTGCGGATTTCGTTTTCGCCAAGGACTCCCTTTTGGAGCACTGTCGCGAATTCGCCCTGCCTCATGCTGCCTACAGTGATTTTTCCGACACCAAGCGACTGCTTTTCAACCATCTGTGCGGCGAATACGACGCACAAAGGCATTCGCCCAACTTAGCTTACGAAGGATACCCGCCCCATGGATGAACAAACACTGCTCGCGTTGGAGGCCCAGTATTGCTCCTTCGGCGACACCGTCCATTACCTGAATCCGCCCAAGATATTCTCGCGTTGCCAGGGGAGTTACCTCTACGACGCCAAGGACCAGCCGTACCTCGATCTGCAAATGTGGTACTCGGCGGTCAACTTCGGCTATGCCAACCCGCAGTTAAACGACGTCTTGAAAAACGCCGTGGACAGACTGCCCCAGCTGGCCAGCCAGTACCTGCACCGCGAAAAAATCGAACTCGCCACCAGGCTCGCCCAGCACATGGAACGCGAAGCCGGGGTCAAAGGCCGCGTCCACTTCAATGTCGGCGGCTCCCAGGCCATTGAGGATTCGCTGAAGCTTGTGCGCAACGCGTGCGGCGGCAAGAGCCTGTGCTTCGCCTTCGAAGGCGGCTATCATGGCCGGACCCTCGGCGCTTCGGCCATCACTTCCAGCTATCGCTACCGCCGGCGCTACGGCCACTTTGGCGACCGGGCCTGCTTTATTCCCTATCCCTACTGCTTCCGGTGCCCCTATGGCAAAAACCGTGAAGATTGCGGGCTCTTTTGCGTGGATCAGTTCGCCCGGCTGTTTGAAACGGAATATTACGGGGTTTGGGATCCCAAGGCCGAGCAGGCGGAATTCGCCGCCTTCTACGTGGAAGCCGTTCAGGGCACCGGCGGCTACGTCATCCCGCCTGAAGGATACTTCGAGAAGCTCAAATCCGTGCTGGAAGAGTATCATATCCTGTTGGTCGACGACGAAATCCAGATGGGCTTTTTCCGCACCGGAAAATTCTGGGCCATGGAAAATTTCGGCGTCACCCCCGACGTCGTGGTCTTCGGCAAGGCCATGACCAATGGCCTCAACCCGCTTTCGGGCATCTGGGCCAAGGAAGATCTGATCAGCCCGGAAAAGTTCCCCCCGGGCTCCACCCACTCCACCTTTGCCAGCAATCCCCTGGGCACGGCCGTGGCCCTCGCCGTGGTCAGCATGCTTGAGGAGAAAAAGGCCGAGTACGAAGCCATGGTGGCCGCCAAAGGCGCCTATCTCCTGAACGGGTTGCGCGAACTCAAAAAACGCTATCCGGTCATCGGGGACGTGGACGGACTCGGATTGGCCTTGCGTATCGAAATTTGCAAACCCGACGGATTTACGCCGGATAAAGCGCTCACGGATCGCATTGAAGAAGAAGGATTGCGTTGTTCACTCTCGGCCAACGGCAAGCCCTGCGGTCTGGTACTGGACGTCGGCGGCTATTATAAAAATGTTTTCACCTTGGCCCCGGCATTGACGATCACCCAGGAAGAGATGGATTTGGCTTTAAATCTGCTCGACCAGCTTTTCAAACGCTGCCTTGAGGCGTAACAAGCGTATATCTCGATTGCGAACTGATCGGACAGGCATGAATATAAAGGACTGTAGCTTCCTGTTTGAGGGAGGCCCAAACGGAGTACTGCTGCTCCACGGGCTCACTGGCGCACCGGCGGAGATGAAGTTCGTGGGCAAAGGCCTGGCTCGGGCCGGGTTCACGGTCTACGGCATGCAATTGGCCGGCCACTGCGGCACGAAAGAGGATCTGCTGGCCACGGGCTGGCGGGATTGGTACGCCAGTGCCGAGCAAGGAATGGCGTTTCTGGCCGGCCGCTGCCAGCGTGTTTTTGCGGCCGGCCTCTCCATGGGAGCGCTTTTGGCGTTGCGACTGGCGGCGCAGCATCCGGAAACCGTGGCGGGAATCGGCCTGTACTCGACCTCGCTGCGACACGACGGGTGGTCCATCTCCAAGTTCAATGCGTTTTTACCCTTGCTGCTGCTGTTGCCCTGGGGGCGCCGCCACTGCTTCCCCGAGTCATTCCCCTACGGCATCAAAAACGAACGGCTGCGTGAACGGATCGTCTCGCTCATGTTCTCCGGCAACAGCAGCGAGGCGGGGCTGACCGGGACGCCGGGAGCGAGCCTTATGGAGCTGTGGCGGCTTCGCAAGGCGGTCATGAAGGACATGCCCGCCATTCGCACGCCCACACTCATTATGCACGCCGCCCAGGACGACGTCACCAGTCTGTGGAATGTCCACTATCTGCAAAAACATCTGGCAGGCCCGATTGAGACCATATTGCTCGACAATTGCTTCCACATGATCACCGTGGATCAACAATGCCAGGATGTCGTAACCCACACGGCACGTTTTTTTCAATCGCTTGGCGTAGTTCGCCGTTCCGAAGAGCCAGACGACTGCATTGTGCAACAATGTGCGGCAGACCTGTAACCCAGGCAAGGCACAGCGGGATACGATTCCTGAAACTGGAGAGACAATATGTCCCAAATTGATGACATCCTCGACGTTGTGGCCCAGGTATCCCTCATTGACCGCGCCACCCTGGTCCTGGACGCCAAAGTGGCCGATCTTGGCATCACGTCGCTTGACATGGTGGAAATCATCTTCGCGCTGGAAGAAAAACTTGGCATTGAGCTGCCCTTTAACGCCAATACCAGCGCGCAAGGTTACCGGACGCTTGGCGACGTCATTGCCGTCGTCGAAAAAACCATTGCCGAGGCGGGCAAAGCCTAGGCGCGCCTGCGACGCAAAACGTCCCCGCCTGCACAGAAGGATGCCGAGCAACACATGAAACACGAACGACGCATAGTGATCACCGGCATGGGGGTCATCAGCCCGATCGGGCAGGATGTCTCCACCTTCAGCCGCAATCTTTTCAGCGGGACAGACGGCATTGAGCCTGTGGATTTCCACTGGCACGATATCGTCGCCCGATATCCGGCCGCCCCGGTGAAAGACTTCGATCCGACGCTTTTTCTCGATGCCAAAAAAGCTTCGATGCTCGACCGGTTTGCCCAATTTGCCGTTGCGGCAGCGCGGCAGGCCTTCGAGGATTCCGGGTTGGTCCTGACCCCGGAAACAGCCGAACGCATGGCGGTCATCACCGGCACCAGCGTGGGCGGCCAAAATACCCTCGAGGATTCCTTCCTCAAATTGATGGGGTCGAAAAACCCGCGCGCGCATCCGTTTACCATCCCCCGCCTGATGTCCAATGCCGGTTCAAGCCATATCAGCATGACCCTTGGCATCACCGGTCCCGGCTTTACGGTGGCCAGCGCATGCGCCTCGGCCGTACATGCCGTCGGGGTGACGCTTGGCCTGTTGCGTTCCGGCGTGGTGGACCGCGCCATCACGGGGGGAGCCGAAGCCTGTCTGACGTTTGGCACGCTCAAGGGCTGGGACGCCCTGCGTGTCATGGCCACGGACGTCTGTCGGCCGTTCTCGGCCAATCGGACGGGGATGGTCCTCGGCGAGGGCGCCGCGATGCTGGTGCTCGAAACGCTGGAAGCGGCGAAGGCCCGGGGAGCGAAAATTTACGCGGAGGTTTCCGGTGTCGGCATGACGTCGGACGCCAAGGACATCACCACCCCCGATGTGGGCGGCGCGTCGCGGGCCATTGCCGGCGCGCTGGCGGATGCCGGCCTTGTGCCGGAAGATATCGACTATATTAACGCCCACGGCACCGGCACGCGGGTCAACGACGTGATGGAAACGGCGGCGATCAAGCAGGTCCTCGGCGACCGGGCCCGGCATGTGGCCATTTCCGCCAGCAAATCCATGTTCGGCCATGCGCTGGGCGCGGCGGGAGCCCTTGAGATGTTGGCCACCGTGTTGGCCCTGACAAAAGACATGGCCCCGCCCACAATCAACTACCTGGAGCCGGATCCCGAGTGCGACCTGGACTATGTGCCCAACGTGGCCCGGTCCATGCCGATCCGGGCCGCCCTGAAAAATTCCTTCGGCTTTGGCGGGCTCAATGCAGTGGTGGCTCTCCAGAAGCTGTCACAGTAACCGCATCCGCCCGGCCGTCATGCATACAGACCCGATTGCGCCCCGTACGTTTGGCCGCGTACAGGGCGCAATCGGCCCGCGCTAAGGCGGCGTCAACCGTCAGCTCTCCCCCCCACACTTCCGCAACGCCGATACTGACGGTTATGCCGACGGGCAGGTCGCCCAACCGGATCGCCGCCACCGCCTCCCGAAGACGCTCGGCCAAAACAAAGGCCCCCGCCTGATCGGTCTCCGGCAGCAGCAACGCAAATTCCTCCCCGCCGAGTCGCCCGACGATATCCGGTTCGCGCACCAGGGTCCGACACAGGGTGGCAAAGGCCTGCAAGGCCATATCGCCAGCCTCGTGCCCATAGCTATCGTTAATGCTCTTGAAATAATCGATGTCGAGCATGACCACCGCAAGCGGCCGCGCATACCGCTGGGAACGGGCAATCTCTTCGGCGCACAACGCAAAAAAACGGGCGCGATTGCAAAGGCCGGTCAAGGCATCCGTACTGGCCAATTTTTGCAGATGCGCTTCCATTTCCTTGCGCGTGGTAATGTCGAGCACAATGGCCAAGATGGCTTCCGTCCGTTGCACCACGGCCATGGTGGCCACAAGCAGCACGTCGCGCCAGGAGCCATCCGCCCAGTGCAGCCGGGTTTCAAATTCGGCCATCTGCCCTTTGAGCGGCTGGGACATCGCCAGCCGGACCAGTTCCTCCCGGTCAAAAAAACGACCGATAGCCAACGGATCCTGCAACGCCGCATCCCCAAAATATGCATACGCCGCGTCGTTGGCCTGCAACAGTCGCCCAGAATCCCGGACCAGGATGACCAAAGGGGCAGGCACGGCCCGCAGCAGGGTTTGCAGGATCTGCCGGTGTTCGGAGAGCTCCCGGTTCGCCGCCTGTTCGGCCTGGGTGGCCGCCCATTCCAGGCGTTGCAGCCGGTTGAACCGGATAAGCACCAGAGCCAAAACCACATTGATCGTGAGGAGGGCCAGCGCCACCCCCACGCGCGTTCCCGAAACCGGCGCCGTCTCCCAAAAAACAGCCAACATGGCCGCACTGCACGCCGCGCCGGCAGTTAGCGTCCATCCAAAGGCCATGGGCACGGCCAGATAAAATACGAGCGGCAGCAAGAACATGACGATCAGGGCAACATCGGTATGCGGGCTGACCAGCACGGCGCTGGCGACGATGACCGGAGCGCTCCAGACCGCACAAAGCCATTGAAAGCGACGAAAATCACGGACTTTGCCCACCAGACAAAGACCGGCCAGGGACGCCAGGACAATAACTGTGCGCGCCGACACGGCAACCGGAAAATGCGGTTGGCCGAAAAATCGCCAATCGTTTAAAAAAAACAAGATGTTAATAAGAAAGGCGCAACGAAACAACAAGCGGCCATGCCGGATGTGTTCCGGCATGCGTTCGGCTTGGTACGCAGTCTCCCGGGCCGGAATGGCAAATTCTCCGCCCCAGGAAAGAAGACTTGTTTGGCTTTGTGTCACGGCATCAAGTGAAGAAAAAACAACATACCTTACACCACACCCGCGCACCAATGGATGCCGAGACCATACGGAGGGCTGTCCACAAAAACAAGAGTCCGACAGGCTTGCCGGGGAATCCTTTCAAAAAGCCCATCTGCCCATGCTGGACTAGAATTTGTAGATAATGCCCAGAGCGCCCTGCCAGGCATCGCCGGTCTTATCGACCAGACGACGGCCCCAGAGACTCTTGCGGAAATCCTGTCCCTGCGCCCAGTCGGTCTCCAGAATCAGATGCACGGCCTCGGTCAGGGCATAGTCGTGTTCCCAGGCAACCGAAAGCAGCTGTTCGCCCTGCGCCAGATCCTGGCCCATCGTGACATAGCCGCCCGAACCTCCGGTAACGGCGGCGGCGCGGCGCAATCCGGCCGGCGCGTTTGTCCCGACGGCATAGGAAACGGCGACAAGCGACGTCAGTTGCGGCAGCAGGCTGATATGATCGAAATTGACCGTCACGCCCATGCTCCCCTGGGGCGTGGTATTCATCGAGGCCTGGGTCAGCGCCTGATCGGCATTGAACAGAAAGGAGCCACGCGGTCCCCAGGCCGGGGTGATGGCCGGCAACCGTTCGGACCCGTTGGCAAGACTCGCATCCTCGCCGGTGCTCCACCAACCAAGCAGTTGGGGCGTGACCCAGGCGCAGCCGGTATACTCCAACGCCACATCCGTAAACCATCCCTGGCGTCGGCTTCGGCTCCGGTCGGCAAAGCCGGCGTCGCCCCAAATCACGTCTCCAGAGAGACGCACCGGATCCAGGGCATCCACCGTCAGCGCTGCACCGGTCCACAGAGCGACCGTTTGATTGGCAGCGTATCCGGCCGGCGCCAGGAAGGAACCGGCCGACCGGATGTTGTTGGCAATGCTGGTGGGCAGGGATGCGCTCCGGCCAATGATGCCCGAGGCGCCCCACGGGGTCACATGCAGCCCCGGCGCCGTCAGGGGGAAGGTGGCGAAAACCAGATCAAACTCGTCGCCCACCTGGGTGGTGGTCGTCTCGTAGGTGCGATGCGTATCGATCAATCTGCCGTAGCCCAGTTTGACCCCGAGGGTATCGCCTACAAGCGGTGCGGTCACAACCAGGGCGGCAGTGTCGCTATTGCCCGAATCCGCCGCCAGGACCACGGAGTCGTAAAAGACCGGGGACTGCGGCAGGCTGAGCGGCTGATAGCCTGCCGTCACGGCCACCTGCGTATCAGGCACGGTAAAGACAAGATAGCCCTGATATACCTCAATGGCCGTGGTCGGGTTGGCCGCCGTCAGCGTCCCATGGCCCCAGGTTTCATTGTTGACGCGAAGCCCCAGGCGAAAGGCCAGGTGCTCGCTGGTAGCCAGATCGACGTGCAACCGCAGGCGTTGCCAGATATTGAGCGTGTCCTCGGTTTGCGTGCCGCTCTGGTTCCAGCCGGTGTAATTCTGATTTTGAAAAAACGTACTTTGAACGCGAAAATCGCCATAAATATTGACCGTGGAGGCGACAGCCGGAAGCACCGCCAGAAGGAGCAGGACCAACACAAGCAGCAGCACGGGAAGGCGGTGGGCCATGAACAATCTCCTGGGGAGGGACGGCGTTTCCGGGGGACGCGGTTACACGTGGCTAAAGCCGCCGGATTCCGCCTGTCCCAGGGAATGCGTGACGGGGTTTTTGGCGAAGTAGTCCAGACAGCGTTGCAGGTCCGCCAGCAACAGTTCGGCCAGATCACGGCTGAAGCCATGACGCACCAGGACGCGCATGACCACCAGATCCTGCCGGTTGGCGGGCATGGAATAGGCCGGCACCTGCCAGCCCCGGCTGCGCAGCCGATCGGAAAGATCGTACAGATTATAGCCGGGATTTGCATCCGCCTTAAGGCTCCAGCTCACCGCCGGAATACCGCCCCGACCGTCGTAAATGACTGCAAACGGAGCCATCTTCCGGAGGGCGTCGCCCAGAAACGCCGCCGTTTCGTAGCAGGCATGCTGGATTTTACGGTACCCTTCGCGGCCAAGCCGCAGGAAATTGTAGTATTGGGCCACAATCTGCCCGCCCGGACGGGAAAAATTCAGGGCGAAGGTGGGCATATTGCCGCCGAGATAATTCACTTGGAAGATCAGGTCGTCCGGCAAATCCGCGGCATCGCGCCAGATCACCCAACCGACGCCCAGCGGCGCCAAGCCGAACTTGTGCCCCGAGGCGTTGATGGATTTGACCCGTGGCAGACGGAAGTCCCAGACCAGCTCGGGATCGCAAAACGGTGCCAGAAAGCCGCCGCTGGCAGCGTCCACATGCACGGGGATGTCAAGGCCGGTTACCGCCTCAAACGCGTCCAACGCCTTGCACAGGGCCGCAACCGGCTCGTACTGGCAAGTAAATGTCACCCCAAGCGTCGGCACCACGCCGATGGTATTTTCGTCACACCGTTTGATGGCTTCTTCGGGAGAAAGGATGAGCCGGTCCCGTTCCATCGGGATCTCGCGCAATTCGATATCCCAGTACCGGGCAAACTTGTGCCAGCAAATCTGCACCGGCCCACACACCATGTTGGGTTTGTCGACCGCTTTGCCCTGCGCCTTCCGTTTTTCGCGCCAGCGCCATTTCATGGCCATACCGCCGAGCATGGCGGCTTCGCTCGAACCCGTTGTCGAGCATCCCATGGTATTGGCCGCCGACGGGGAATTCCACAGATCAGCCAGCATGTGCACGCACCGGGCCTCGATCTCGGCGGTCTGCGGATACTCGTCCTTGTCGATCATGTTTTTGTCGAGGCACTCGTCCATCAACTGACGCACTTCGGGCTCGGCCCAGGTCTGGCAGAAGGTGGCCAGATTCTGGCGCGCATTGCCATCAAGCATCAGCTCGTCATGCACCGCCTGGTACACATGGCGGGGCTCAAGGGTCTTTAACGGGAACCGATACTTGGGCATGCTGACCGACAGGTCGCTTGCGGCATACACGTCATCCACAAGTTCGCCTCGGACCGTCTTTTTTTGATGCAGGGCCATGCCATTCTCCTTACACGCCGGATTGCGGCGCCTTAGTCCCCGATCTGACGCCATCCCGGCTTCTTCAGGGAATTGATCAATAACGGGAGCCCGACAAAGACCACCATGCCCGCCGCAACCAACCCGACATACAGCGCCGGGTTGCCGACCGGAAGGTTGCTTGGCGGGAAAAAGCCCACCACCAGGGCAAAACAGACGCCAAGCAGGCCAACGCCCGCCACCGCGGTCATACCGACAATTCCGCCCGGCACCTTGTAGGAACGCGGCAGGTCGGGCCGGGTGATCCGCAGCTTTATCGCGGCGGCGTACATGAGAATATACATGACGAGGTACAGGGTGACGGTCATGGCCGAAAGCACGAAAAAGGCCACGCTGACGTTATCCATGACGAAATAGAGCACAGCCAGCAGACTGACGATCACCGCCTGAAGCAGCAGGATATTGATTTGCACGCCATGTCGGTTGACCTTGGCCATAAACGGCGGGATCTCCCCCTGCTTGGCGGTTTCCAAAAGGCCCCGGCTGGGGCCGCCCACCCAGGCCATCACCCCGCCGATAGCGCCAAATGCGGCCAACAGTCCCATCACGGGGGTGAGAAAGCCGATGTGAAATTTTTCAAAAAGCTGGGCAAAGGCCTGCATCAACCCAGCCGTCAGACTGATCTCTTTGGCCGGAATTACCGCAGCAACAGCCAGGGAGCCGAGCAGGAACAGGAAAAAGATCACGGCGGCGGCCAGAAACATGCTTTCCGGGAATTGCTTGGCCGGATTTTCCAGGTCGCCGGCATGGACGGCGTGCACCTCCACCCCGGCGAACAGCAAAATAATGCCAGCCAGAAAGGCGACGCTGCCAAGGCCCGTAATATGGGGGAAAAACCGGGCATGCGGCGCACTGTGGACGAATTGCCCGGCAGCCGCCGTCGCCGCGCCGGGATCGAGAAAGGCCACCGGATTGCCCTGGTCCACCCATAGCAGTCCCAAAACGATAATCAACACACCGGGCAACACCGTGCCAAGCAGCGCGCCGTATTTGGTGACGGCGCTGGCCAGACCGGAACCGGCCAGGGTCAAAAATGTGGCCAGCCAGTAACAGATGAGGATCACCAGCCCGGTATAGGCCCCGTTTTCGGCCAGTTCCGGTTTCAGGAACAGATAGGCCAGGGCGCTGGCCGCAAAGCCGAGCACCGTGGGATACCAGACCACGTTTTGGATCCATTGCAGCCAGATGGCCGTAAAGCCCCAACGGGAGCCAAAAGCCTCCTTGATCCACACATAAACGCCGCCGCCTTTGTCGCTAAAGGCGCCCCCCAATTCCGCAGCCACCAGAGAGGCGGGAATCAGAAACATGACCGAGGCGAAGAGGATGTAAAAAATCATGGAAAGCCCTTCCTTCGCCATCATGGGCAGTCCCCGCAGACTGACCACCGCCGCCACCGTCATCATGCTCAAGGTAAAAACAGACATCTTTTTTTGAGGGGTCATCACTGTATCTCCCAATACTGCCCCAGGGGGCGGTCCGCGAAAGCGTCCTCTCCCGCCAGAGGCGGGCTCCACAACAGAGCCACGGAAGATTACTCTTCCCAGGATATTACGCAAAAGCTTTTTATGCCGCACAACGGCCGCACGACCGTCACCCCCCTGCCTTGTACCACGCTATTGGCAATGGATGCGATCCTTGCCCAACAGTCCCAATCCCACAGGCGCAATCCGGGGCCGCGCCACCGGCCTCTTCCCCCAGGCCTGAAAATGCAGAGGGGCCAAGCGACTTGCTATATTTTTTACATTCCGTATCATTCAAATAGAAATAAAAAAAATGACCCCATCGCTTCCTCCCCTATGTCCTGTGAAGGAGGAGAACGCCATGGTCCACACGCGGCCAACGCGACATCAGACAGACTCCAATGGGATGTTACGCGACCAGCGGCGACCAGCTTAAACGGATGCCACCGCTGTATGGCGTCCTGGTTATGAAGACTTCAAGGAGAATCAGCATGCGATTTTTTTCATTCAGAAGTATCAATACGATGGTATCCCTTCTCATCAGCAGTCTGCTTCTTATTGGAATAACAGCTCTTGTCATCTTCATTTCAACGTCGTCCTCTCGAATTATATCCGATCTTTCCAGTGCGGGGATGGCTACAATTGATAACGATATCGTCATGGGTATCGACGATATGATACATTCCAATTTAAGTATGATAAAAGTCGTCGCATTCAACAGTGACGCACAGAAAGCAGTCAAAGGCGAACCGAATGCGGCTGGACTCTTCCTCGAAAATCTATTCAAAGTCTATTCTGACTTAAACTCAATTTTTATTTATAATAATAAAGGGATTGCCGTTGCCGGACATACCTTGAACGGAGATAATATTGTCGGCTTGGATTATTCCGACCGACAATACACAAAAGAAACGAACCGAGGCCAAGAATACGTGCAAGGTGACATTTTCCAGGCCAAGACGACCAAAAAGTACATTTTTGTTTTGGCCGTGCCCATTGTTGACGAACACGGGACAGTCATCGGCGGAGCGGCAGTCACCGTCGACTGGCTGGCTTTTGTGAAAAAGCACATCCTGCCTATCAAATTTGGTGAAAACGGCTATCCATTCATCCTTGACGCCAAAGGCCGTTTTATCGCCCACCCGGACAAGGAGTATATGCTCAAAGACGTCTCCACCGAGGCCTATGCCAAGACCGCATTAGCCCAAAAGGAAGGAACGTCCACCTATGTCTTTAACGGAAAAAGCAAAGTCCAGCATTTCAAAACCGTCCCCCAGACAGGCTGGGTTGTCAGCGTCAGCGCGAGAGAGGAAGATCTCACCGCTGCGGCGGCAAGCCAGCGCAACACATTGATCATTGCCTGCATTGCGACCTATCTTCTTTTGCTCGCCATCATCCTCTTGATACTCCGGAAAAAAGTAATCAATCCCTTGCGCAATATTATGGAGTACAGCAAGAAGGTCGCCCATGGCGAATTTACGGCCGTTCTTCAGGGACAGTTCCAATACGAATTGCACGAGTTGGCGCAAAGCTTCCAGGAAACGACCCTCGTTTTAAAGAACCGACTTGGATTTTCCGATGGCGTTTTGCAGGGCATCACCTTCCCGGTTCTTGTTACCGATACGAATGTCAAAATCCTCTACACCAACGACGCCATGCTCAAGATGGTTGGCCTAACCGGCTCTCCCAAGGAATATCTGGGACAAACCGGCGCCCAATTTTTCTATGGCGATCCGAACCGCAAGACGATCAATGAAAAGTGCATTGCCAACAACCAAAATGCCCTGGGCCTTGAAACAGAAATGACCTTCCGGGATGGAAGAACGCGATATCTGCGCGTCGACGCCTCGCTCATCCGCGACTTGGATCAGAAGATTGTCGGGGCCATTACCCTGGTGGCGGATCTTACCGAGATACGGCAGCAACAAAAACAAATTGAAACGCAAAACGGCCTCGTGGCCGAAGCGGCCAGGGGAGCCACCGCCATTGCCGATCGCCTCTCCACGGCGACGGAAGAGTTGTCCGCCCAAATCGAGCAGTCGAGCCGCGGTGCGGAAATCCAGGCCCAGCGCGTGTCCGGGACAGCCACCGCCATGGAAGAAATGAATGCGTCCGTGCTGGAGGTGGCCCAAAACGCCGCATCTGCGGCCACGGTTTCCGGTCAGGCCAAAGGCAAGGCGGAAGAAGGGGCTGGCATCGTCAATAATGTGGTCCAGGGCATCGCCGAGCTGTTGCGGCAGGCCACGGATCTCAAGACGAATATGACGGCCCTGGGCGCACAGGCTCAAAACATCGGCCAGATCATGAATGTCATTTCCGACATTGCCGACCAGACGAATTTGCTGGCCTTAAACGCCGCCATTGAAGCCGCCCGGGCCGGCGAGGCCGGACGCGGCTTTGCCGTGGTGGCTGACGAGGTGCGCAAACTGGCCGAAAAGACCATGAACGCCACCAAGGAAGTCGGCGACGCCATCCATGGCATTCAGGACGGCACCCGCAAGAACGTGGCACAGGTGGAACAGACGGTGACCACCATTGAAGCCACCACCACCCTGGCCAATCAGTCCGGCGAAGCGCTGGCAGGCATCGTCACCCTGGTGGAACAAGCGGCGGATCAGGCTCGCTCCATTGCCACGGCGGCCGAACAACAATCCTCAACCAGCGAGGAAATCAACCGCTCGGTGGAAGAGGTCAACCAGATCAGCTCCGAAACCTCGGAAGCCATGCGCCAATCGGCCCAGGCGGTGGAAGAGTTGGCCCAGCAGGCCCAGGAACTCAAGAAGATCATTGCCCAGATGCATGTCACCGAAGGAACCGAGCCGCTGCCCCTGGCAGCTGGTCGGACCGCCGCCCCCCGAGCCTTGCCGACACGCTAGGATTTTTTGCCGTCCACGACCGTCGCCGCGTGCTCTCGCACGAAGGACGGTCGTGGGCGATCTTCACGCAGCCGGACATTGCAGGCCCGGCCCGACCGAACGCCCGAAAGAAACGCGGCCCGGCAAGCTGTTAGCTCCGTCGCGGCAGCCGGACGGTGACGCTTGTCCCCGTCTCTTCCGAAGTCTCCATGGAGATGGTTCCTCCCATAGCCCGGGTCATAATGGCTGCGCTGTACGTCCCAAGGCCGGTGCCTCCACGCTTCCCGGCGGTGGCGTACTTGTCAAAAAACCGATCCCGGATCTCAAGCGGCACACAGCCGCTGTTGGAAATGGCAATCACGAAATCCGTCGCGTCTTCGGAAAAATCCACGCCAACAGGATCCTGGGGCGGGCTGGCCTCCACGGCATTGCGCAGCAGATTCATCAGCACAATATCCAGCAAAAAACCGTCCGTATGCAGGAGAATGCGCCCTTTCCCGGCGGCAGCGGCGGCAGTATGATCGTGGATACAGATATGGTCAGGATCAAAGCTCATACTGACCGATAACAATTCGACAATATCCAGAACCAATTGGAGGGGATCACACTCCTGGGCATGGAATTCATAGGCTCCGGTTTCAATCTTATGCAGTTCCAAAGAGCTATTGATTTGGCTGAGCATCCTGCGCCCCGAAGCAGCCACCATCCCCAGCAGTTCCCGTTGATCCGCCGTCAGGTTTTTTTCTTCCAGGAGCAGCAGGGGAATGTTGATAAGGGCATTGAGGGGGGACTTCAAATCATGGCGGACGATACGCTCCACATCCTCCTTGATCTGTTCCAGGCGTCGCAACTCGGTCACGTCGTGAATGGACGACATGAGCAACGTGGTATCCCGATAGTGAATGGCGCTGGCGTAGACTTCCACATCACGTACCACGCCACTGGCCAATCGATGCCTGAAAAAATAATGCCCCCTGCCCCGCGCGGCCGCTGCGGCCAATTCCGCCAGGAGCTCCTCCCGGGGCAGGATATTCAGATCGTAAACAAACATGTGCTGGAGCTGCGTCAGATCATAGCCATAAAACTCCACCGCCGCCGGATTGGCGTCCTTGATGGCCCCGGTCGCCGGATCAAGCAGCAATTTGATGGCTTCCAAGCTGGTGAAAAAGCTCCGGTAGCGTTCCTCGCTTTCCCGTAACGCCTCCTCCGCCCCCTTGCGCGCGGAAATGTCCTGGTGCGTGCCAAACATCAAAAGCGGCTCGCCCGCCTCGGTCCGGGTGAAAAGCTGCCCGCAATCATGCACCCAGACCCAATGGCCGTCCCGGTGCAGGACACGGCATTCGAAGTCGTAATAGGCCAGTTCACCGGCGAAATGTTGGGCCAACAACCGTTTCGAGTGTTGCAGGTCCTCCGGGTGCATCACGGAATTCCAGTCCTCAATGCTCATGGGGGCAAGTTCTTCAAGCGCGTACCCAAGCATCTGCCCCCATATTTCGTTACAAAAGACCTCGCCGGTCTGCACGTTCCATTCCCAGGTTCCGATGCGGGCGCCTTCGATAATGTTCGCCAACCGCCAACGCTGTCGGGCCAGTCTTTCTTCAGCCTGCTTGAGCTTGCTTTGGTCGAACAGATAGCCCCGGATGCTGACCACCACCCCCTGCCGGTCGCGCACAAACTGGGTGAAATCGTAAAACCAGGCATACGCGCCAGATCGATTGCGCAGACGGTATGACTGTTCGCACGTCGTCACCCCCTCGCCCTGGCAGGCGCTCACTTCCTGGGCGATCCGCTCCTGATCGTCGGGATGGATCAAGTCGACGTAACTAAAGCCCTTGGCAGTCATTTCCTCAGGCGTAAAACCGAGGATTTTTTCGACATTGCTGGAAACGTACAGTACCGGCCAACTCGCCTCCAGTCCCCAGGTCAGGGTGATGACCGGCCCGGCCGCAAAGCGGTTGCGTTCTTCCCGCAGGGCCTCCTCTGCCTGCTTTCGGGCCGTGATATCCACCATGACGGCCAGAAGAAATCGTTCCCCCTGGCTCTCAATCGCCTCGGCTGACAAAATCCCGTCGCGCAACGAGCCGTCTTTGCACCGGAGCTGCAACTCATAGTCTGTGATCCGGCCCTTATCCTGCAGGCCGCTGATGATGACCGAATGGTCTTCCGTTTTGGGGAACAGGTCGAGTTCGAGGGCGGTATGGCCAAGCACCTCGTGCAGGGAATACCCCATGGCTGTCAGAAACGCGCTGTTGGCGTCCATAAATCGCCGATCCGGCAGGGTAAAAAGCGCCATCCAGGCAGGATTATTGCGGAACAGCCGTTCAAAACGCTGCTGGGCCTCCTGTTCGGCGGTCAAATCCTTGGACAGACCGAAAAGACAGGGGGTATTTTGCCAATAGCCCCGCCAAATCCGAGTCTCCGCCGGAACAAGGCTGCCATTTTTCCGGGCCAGGGGCAGTGCGCAGGAAATCTGTTCCCCTTGAAGAGCGCTCTTAAAAATCGTTTCGCCTTCCTGCTGCCGGTCGGCGGGATGTACTTCCCAAACAAGCATGGACCGCAATTCTTCGGCGCTATAGCCGAGAATCCGCTCGGCCGCGCGGTTGGCAAGCTGCACCCGGCCATCCAGGGAAACCACCCAGATCATATCCGCCATGGTTTCGAAGAAGCTGCGGAAGTTGGCCTCCCGTTCCCGCAGGGCCTCTTCCATCAGTCGGCGTTCGGTAATATCCTCCAACAAGCCAAACAGTCGCGGAACCGACCCATCAGGCCCAACATCGGCACAGCCGCTTCCCAGGCAAAACCGCACCGCACCGTCCGCCCGGAGAATTCGGAGTTCCAGCTCAAACGGGCTGCCGTCGTCGCGGGTGCGCGCCACCGCCAAACAAAGACGTTCCCAATCCTCCGGAGGGTACAATTGCACCTGCCGGGCAAACGCCGGGGCTCCTTCCTCCGGATGCAGCTGAAAAATCTGGAACACCCCTTCCGACCACTGCATCGTGTCCGTGGCCACGTCCCATTCCCAACTGCCGATATGGGCAATCCGTTCCGTACGCACCAGCATGGCGTGCTGGTTCCGGAGCTTCTCCTCGGCCTTCTTGCGCCAGGTGATGTCCCGGGCCGAGGCGTACAACAACCGCCGTCCATCCAGTTCCACGCTGCGGGCGCTGACCTCCACGTCCAACAGCGTTCCGTCCTTGCGCCTATGCCTGGTTTCAAAGACGCACGGCATGCGCAGTATCTCGTAGAAGGCTGCCGTGAGATCCTTTGGCGGGATCACGGCCTCCCAATCCGCAACGTTGAGCGCTGTCGCCTCCTCCGGAGTATACCCGAGCATCTGGGCGAAAGAGGAACTGCAAAGCAGCAGACGCCCTTCCGCATCCAGGATATGAATGCCGTCGCTGGCCGTTTCCAACAGCGCCCTGAACCGGATGGATTCGGCTTGCAAGGAAGCCTCGGCCGCATCCCTGGCCTCCCGATTTTGAGCCAAAGCCTCGCCCATGGCCACAAACGACCGACCAAGGGCCATGATCTCCCGACAGCCCGTCAGCCCTTCCATCCCGGTCAGAGGTTCGCCCTGGGCAATCCGGGCCGTTTGTCGGGACAAGGCCTCGACCCCCGCCGTGACAATCCGCCGGGACAAAGAATTGTTGGTGCCCATGCCGATTGCCGCCACCACCAGCAGCAACGCCATGGTCCGACCGAAAATAGGCAAAAACTGGCTGCTCCAACTCGGGGTGGGAATGCCGACAAGGACGCCAAGATCCCAAAGCTCCATAGCGTCGTAAAATTTATGGAAGGCATAAGTCAGATCCCGACCGGCCTCATCCCGGAATGTGAATGTTCCGGTCTGCGCATGGGTTGCGGCAATTGTTTTCCACGCCCGAATCGTCTGCCCGACCGGAGAAATTTCCTGAGGCGGATACCGCAAGAGCCTGAGCCCCTGGGCATTGAAAAGGATAAAACGGCTCCCCGGCGGTGCATGCAACTTCTCGAAATATCGGTCGTATGCATCAATGCGCAACCCGAGGAGCAAGACGCCCGTCAATTCCCCGGCAGCGTTTTTCACCGGTGCGCCAAAGGGCAGCACGGGGAGACCGACAGTCCGGCTGACGGTGGCCGGGCCCACGGAAAAACGGTCTTCCATAAGGGCAAGCAGAAACGGTTCCCGGTCGCTAAAATTCAGCGACGTATCCGTCGATGCCGAAGAAACGCACAACGCGCCATCTGGAGCCGCCAAGGTCAGATAGGCATACTGCGGATTGCCGCGCATGATTTGCTGGAACCGACTGCGGAGCTGTTCCGGAGCATGGGTGGACAAATCCGGATCTGTGGCGAGCGTTTCCAAAAGCGTGCGGGCGTGCAAAAGCACGTCGCCGTGCTTGAGGGCAAACAGACCGGATAATTCCGAGACCTGGGCCGAAACCTCTTCTTTTTTCAGCTGGAACTGCTCATGGCCGATAAGCAGCACCATGGCCAGCAGCGGAAGCGTGACGCACAGGGACGTAAGCGACAACAGGAAACGGAGCGAATGCCGGGTGATCAACGCGTTCAGGCTTGCCATGTCCCCACCTTAGCCGTCCTTCCCCTGCGAACAAGCATTTTTCGGCTCTCCCCGCGAAGATGCACAGCCCAACAACATCAAGGCGGCGACAAACAGTCGCGCCTCCCCAAAAAGAACCCAAGCTATACCGTGTTCCCAGGCAATGCGCCATCTTTTCCGAAAATACGCGGACGCGGTGTCGCCCTGGGCAACCTGGAGGAGGAACGGGGAAAAAACGCCGGCAGACGAAGGAAAGACCGTCGAAGCCCCGGACGCCAGAGAATGGAGCGATTATTCCAAGGGGAAGGTGACGTGAAACGTCGTGCCCTGGCCGGGCTCCGAGACAAAATGGATAGTGCCGTGATGCTTTTCAACAATGGAGAGGGCGATGGGCAAGCCCTGGCCACCGCCCTTGCCCACGTCTTTGGTGGAAAAAAACGGATTGAAAATCTTGTCCTGCAATTCCGGCGGAATGCCCGGCCCGGTATCGGAAACCGTTACGGAAACGGATCGGCCTTCAAGCTGGCTGGCCACCCGGACGCAACCGGACAGGGACGGCCCCTGCTGCATGGCTTCAGCGGCATTGAGCAGCAGACAGAGTAAAAGCTGATTGAAATCGCCGGGCACGCAGGGAAGCGGCGGCAAATCCTCAGCCAGGTCCACTTCCACGGGTATTTGTTTTTCCTGAGCGCTTTTGGCCATTTCAACGGTGGCCAAAATCGCCTCATTCACGTCAATGCCCCGCCGTCCCATGCCCTCGGTCTGGGCGAACCGTTTGATGGAGCGCACGAAAGACGCCACCCGCTCGGCTCCATGCAGGCTTTCGGCCAGGGCTTGCGGCAATTCCGCCAGCACCATTTCCATGTCATGCTCGCGCCGGAAGGCCTCTATTTCCCCGCGCGCCGCCTGGTAGGATTCCCCTCCCTCCTCAATCCGCCGCAGGAGATCGTCGTATTTGCCGAGCAATTCGATAATCCGAGGCAGATTGGTCATGGCAAAATCCAGATTGCCGGAAACGTATTGAAGCGGCGTATTGATTTCGTGCGCCACGCCGCCGGCCAGTTGGCCGATGGCTTCCAGACGTTTGGCCGTCAACAACTGGAGTTCGAGTTGTTTAAGCCGCGTGACGTCGGTCAGGACTTCCAACGACCCCTGGTAATCGCCATCCTGCCCGATAATCGGCGAAGGCGAGGACATGACAAAAAGCAGCCGGCCATCACGACGGCGCAAGGCCACCTCATAGGGATCCGCCCCGCCATTTTGCCGTCCGGACAAGGACGCGATGAACCGATCATGGTCATCGGGCCGGATGAAGGCCAAGGCTGGGTGCCCGACCAGTTCGGCCATGGAGTAGCCCAACATTTCGCTCAGGGTTTCGTTGGCGAAATCCACCCGCCCCTCGGGAGAAAAAATGACCAGTCCCTGGTGCATGATGTCAATCAGGGTCCGGTAGCGCTCCTCGCTTTGGGCCAGGGCGATTTCCGCCTTGCGACGCGTTGTGGTGTCGCGACACAACACCACTTTGCCGACGCCCTGGCTCGACACGTCATGCAGGCGCTCGACCAGGGCGCTGTAATAGCGCATGTCCTCGCCGGCTCCGACCGTGGTGGCAAAAGAGGCCCGATCCGCTCCCCCCTCAACTTTCTCAAGCACCGGCCCAAGCCACGGCAAAAAATCAATGAGTGGATGACCTACGACGTCCCGGCAGGCGCTTGCCGTATCCCCTTCCTCCGCGTTGTAGTACATGGCGCCGCTTAAGCCATCGCGCCCGATCAGCGTCAGGGCGGCGACATTGCAGTTTTTCACGCAACCGGCGCCATCCAACAAAAAAAGTGGATAGGGGATGGATTCAAAGACAGAGAGGTATTTGTTCTTTTCACTGGCCAGTTGCCGGTTTTCCCGGCCCAGGGCTTCCAAGGACTCCTGACCGGCCGTGTCGTTCCAAGCCAAAACGCAGGTAAATTCCATGCGCTCGAAACATTGCGCCACAAAGGAAACGGCCGCGTCCCGATCCGGACCAGAGGGAAGCCGCGCCTCCAACACATCCAGGTAGGCCTGCCGGTAGTATTTGAAGAGTCCCCAAAACATGGGCAGCGTGACGCCGCGATCCTTATGGCGTCCCGCCTCGCGCACGGCGAACGCCGCAACGGGATCCGTTGCGGCTTGGGTGCATTCTCCGCTGCAGGGATAGGCGATCGGACGGCCGTCAAAGACATCCACGGCAGCCATGAGGGCGGCCGTCAGCCCGGCAATGGAAACACGCCAGGGCTCAACCAGGGTGGCGGTATAACGACTATAGCCGTGCGTCCTGGCATAGGCCAACACGCGCTCCATAAGCCACTCTTCACTCTCCGCCAGAAGCTCCTTCAGCCCGGGACTCCAGGGGAAAGCGGCAGGGGGAAAACGAGGCTCCATGCGTCCTCCAGGGCAAACCGCACGGGGAACAAGTGTTTTTTCCCAGGTATGCGATATTTGCCTAAATACCAGGGAGCGTCAATCCTTGGCGCGCCCGTCAGCGTACGCACAGATGGACAACAAGTATGGCCAAAACCAAGGCAGGATAACAACTGGCCCGGTTAAAAAGCGTCGCCGCCTCGGCGGCGTCCAGGGTGCGGGCCAGTCGCACGGCTGAAGGCAACAGCAGGATCGCGCCCAAGCCCAACGCGGCCAGCCACAGGGGCGCGGATACGGCCAGGGGGGAAAGCGCCAACAAGGGCACGGAAAAAACAAGACAGGCCGCCAGACAGACCACCGCCAGCCGGCTGGCCTTGGCGTAGCCTAGCACCACCGGCATCGTCCGCGCGCCGGTCAGGGCGTCGCGGGAGGCGTCGTGCCAGTCCGCGGGGATATTCTGTCCACCGATCTCCCAGGCGAAAACCCAGACGAACAGCCCGGCCAGAAACCAGGGCGAAGGCGCGGGATTGACGGCCAAGGCCGCGGCCAAAGGGCCGAGGGATTTGACCAGACCATTTATAAGCGCCCGCAGATGGCTGACCGTCAAAAGCAGACAGTAGGCCGTCTCAAGCAGGCAGCCAAGCACCAACAATCCGGCACACAGGGGATTGAGCCACCAGGCCCCGACAAAAGCCACCACGGCCCAGCCGAGAAACCAAAGTACCGCCCCGGGCAGGGACAGGTAGCCCTGGGCCAGAGGATGACGGATAAAGGCGGCATCGAGATAGTTGGCGCGCCCGTCCTGGCCGCTGCCCTCCATCTGGCGTTTGTCGGAACGGTAATCCACGATATCGTTTAAGGCATAAACGGCCGTGTACCCGGCAAAAACCGTGAGACAGCCAAGCCCGATAACCGAGGCAGGCGGCAGTCCCCCCAGACACAGCAAGGCGGCGCAAAAGGGGCCGGCCAGATCGAGCAATCCGTGTGGCGTTCGGGACAGCGCCAAATAGACCGTCAGGACAAACCGCCCCGGACGCCAGGAAAAGGCAGACATGACAGACTGGGACAAATCCTAGGCCTCGTCTTCCGGCGCGGCCTTGCCGCTGAAAACCCGGTACTGATAGGCGTTGTAAAAAATGACAACCGGCATCAGCCCACCGATCACGGCCAGCATGACGCGCAGCATGGCATCAGGAGCGGCCGCCTGGGCAGCAGTCAGTCCCGGCGGGACAATGATGGGAAAAAGACTCGCGCCAAACGCCAGAAAGACAAAGGCAAGCATGCCGGCGCCAAAGAGCAGGGGACGACGCTCGAAGCCCTGGGCCAAGGCCCGGAAAAAAAGCCCGGCGCACAGCACGGCCGCGAGAATACCCACAAGAAATGTCGTGGACAGCCCCCCAAGGCCGGCCCGGCCGGCCAGATGCCCCAGCGAACGGTCCAGGACGATACAGACCACGACCAGCACCACCATGACCACCGTCGCCGCCCCGGAACGCATGGCCCACCATCGGGCCGCATCCTGCAAACCGCTTGTGGTCTTCAGCACCAGCCAAGCCGCGCCGAGCATGGTGTACAGGCAAAGGAGCGTCGCGGCGACCAGCACGGTAAACGGCGAAAACCAATCGTACATGCCACCCACAAAACGCATGTTGTCAAAGGCCATGCCTTGCAGGATGCCACCCAGTAAAAAACCATGGGCCAGGGTCACAGCCACGCTGCCCCAGCCAAAAAGCAGCGTCCAGGGACGTTTGTTGTCCGCCTCGGCCCGATACTCGAGACCAATGCCCCGGGCCATGAGCGCAAAAAGCAAAAAGCCGGCCGGCAGGTACAGCGCGGCCAGCACCGTCCCGTACACCAGGGGATACGCACCGAAAAGCACGCCGCCCAACATGACCAACCACGTCTGGTTGGCGTGCCAGACGCCTTCAATGGATTCGGTCATCAGGTCCCGCCGGGTCTCATCCGGCGTCAGCAGGCACAAAAGGCCGACCCCCAAGTCAAAACCGTCGGTAAAGACGTAAAGCCACAAAAGCAGGGCCATAATCACATACCAGACCTCGGCGAGGCCCATCTGTCCGTCCATATCAGCCGCCTTTTCCCTCGTATCCGTTGGCTCCAGCAAGCCGTACGCTGTCTTCCGCCCTGCCCCGATTCTCGAAAACCAAGTCCCCTTTGGGGGCTCAAACCACATGCCTTCCCGCTGTCGCCGCCATCTCCGCGGCACTCCAGTTACGGCTGTGCGTGGCTGGCGGGAGGAAGCTCCGTAAGTTTTGGTCCTTTCCGCAACAGCTTGCCCATGAAAAAGACGAAGAGCAAACCAAGGACCACGTAGGCCGCCACAAAGCCGGCCAGGGAAAGCCATACCGGAGCGGCCGGCAGGTTGGACACGCCGTCTTTGGTGCGAATCAGGCCATAGGCCAGCCAGGGTTGGCGGCCCACTTCCCGGGTGATCCAGCCCATGAACACGGCCACGTACGCCCCACCGGCCAGCGCCGTCCAGGCTAGGTACAACCATTTACGTCCTGGTGCATTCTCAGGCGTCAACTGCCCCCGCTTCCACTCCCACAGCGTCCAGGCCATGACGACAATCATGCCAAAGCCTACCCCGACCATCAGCCGGAAAGCATAAAACGGCAGCATGATCGGCGGCCGGTCTTCCTTGGGGAAGTCCTTCAGTCCTTTGACGATGCCGGTCGGGGAGTGGGTAATAAGCAGGCTCAGAACATAGGGAACCCGGATTTCAAAGGCATTGCGTTCGTTGTCGGGATCCGGCCAAGCCACCATGTTCCAGGCGGCCGGTTCACCGGGCTTGTTGGTTTCCCAGTGCGATTCGATGGCCGCCACCTTGGCCGGCTGCAAATGGCCGATCTCCTGGCCGTTCATGTCGCCGACCAAGGCCTGCAGCGGAGCCACGACAAGCGCGGCAATGGCGGCCATCTTAAAGGACGTCAGGAAAAAGGCGACGTGCTTCCCGCAAAGGATATAGAGGCCGGAAACCGCCCCGATCACGAACAGGCTGACTTCCAGGCAGGCCAGATACATATGGGAGAAGGCCAGGGGGAGATCGGGAGAAAAAACGGCGGCCAAATAATTGTCCACCACAAAAATGCCATTGGCTATATGCCCGCCGGACGGCGTCTGCATCCAGGAATTGGCGACGAGAATCCAAAAAGCCGACAGGGAGGCGGCAAACGCCACCATGATGGTCGCGAAAAAATGCATTTTCGGACCAACCCGCTTCCAGCCAAACAGCATGATATACAGGAATGCCGATTCCAGCATGAAGGCCATGGTGCCTTCAAAACCGAGTACCTGTCCGAAAAAATTCCCGACTGTGGCGGAAAAAGGCCCCCAGTTGGTGCCGAACTGAAATTCCAGCGGAATGCCGGAAACCACGCCGACGGCAAAATTGACGGCAAAAAGTCCGGACCAGAATCGAAACTGTCTATAGTATGTCAGGTCTCCGGTGCGTCGCCACTGCCATTCCAGGGCAACAAGGAAAAGCCCCAATCCGATAGTCAGGGTGGGAAACGTAATGTGAAAGGCGGTGGTCAGAGCGAATTGCAGCCGGGAGAGGAAGACAGGATCGGTCAGGTAGTCCATGGCGGCTCCCAGCCCACTTACGGGCGCATGGTTTTGATGGCGACGCCGAGGATAAACAGCCGCGATTCATGAAATCCCGGCAAAAGCGCCAAGCCTTCCGCATCAAGGGCGGCCCGAAACTCCGGGCCGTGAAACCGATTTTCCCGGGGGTGGGCCAACATGACCCGAAAAAGCGGGTTGGCATAGAGCAGCGGATAAATTTCCTCAAAATAAAAGGCCCCGCCCGGCCGGAGCACCCGGGCCACTTCGGCTATGCCCGCCCGCCAATCCGGCAGGTGGTGGATGATGCCAAAGTTGACCACGGCGTCGAAGGCGTTGTCGCGATACGGCAAATGCTCGGCGTCGCCAAGGACAAACAACGAATTCCTGCCAAGCGGTCCCTGCCGCCGGCCGGCCGCCACCTTGATCATGGCCGGATCGACATCCAAGCCATGATAGAGTCCCGGAGCAAAGGCCTTGGAAAAAATTCCCGCTCCGCCGCCGTCGCCACAACCGATTTCGAGCACTTTCGCGCCCGCCGGAATGGGATGGGTCGCCCGAAAGAATCCCACCTCGCGCCATTGGGCAAATTTGCGGACGCTGCTGCGACAATAAAACCGTTCCGGCCAGTTGACCTTCATGACACCCTCGTTCCTGTAAGCGATCAGTCTTTGATGTTGCACCAGACAAGGGGGGAAAATGTCAAGGAAAATATCCTTTTTTCCCTAGGGCTTTCGCCCGGAAAAGATCCTGGCCACCCCGAATGTCAGGTCTGTCACCGTACATTCCGTAAACCCGGCTTCGGCCATGAAGCCCAGGAAATCCGCATCGCGCGGAAAGGCGTCCACGGACTCGACCAGATAGCTGTAGGCGTAATTGGTGCGGGATAAAAAATTGCCGAATGGCGGCAGGATATGATCGAAATAAAAACGGTAGAACGCGGCGGCCAGACGGTTTCGAGGAATACCGAACTCCATGATAAAGACCTGCCCGCCCGGGACCAACACCCGATAAAACTCCCGGAGCACGGCCACGCGTTCGGCGATATTGCGGATGCCAAAGGCCATGGTCACGGCCGCGACGCAATTATCCCGCAGCGGTACGGCCCGGCAGTCGGCAACGCCCAGCCGATAGCCCTGCTCCCGGCGTTTTTCGATCTTGTCCTTGGCCACAGCCAACATGGCCGGTGAAAAATCCAGCCCCAACACCTGCAAACCGGGCCGATAGCGGCGAATGGCCAGGGCCACTTCCCCCGTGCCGGTGGCCGCGTCGAGGACCAGCCCGTAACCAGGCTCGATCCTCTGCGCCAGCGTGCGGCGCCACAGGATATCGATGCCAAGCGACAGGGCGCTATTTTGGAAGTCGTAGGAAAAGGCGATGTCCTCGAACATTCGCCGCACCTTGGTATCCCGCATGCCTGCCTCCCGCGATCAGTCGGCCGCCCGTAAGGATTCGACCAGCCGTATCTTTTGCCATACCCAGACCCAAAAGCGCAACCAAGAGGCAACGCCCGACAGTTTTTGGCGTCCGCTGGTGCGGTGAGGACGTCCAGGGGCACTCCGTTTCCCTGAAAACAGCGACAGTTTTTCCCAAACCAGAATTTCATACTCCACATCGCTGCGATTGATTCACGCACAGTATTCCGACTTTATTTATCATAAATACTCATCAACAAACGTTAGAAACCGAAATATGAATCGGTTCATATAAAGTTTTTCGAACGATAACCGATAACATACTTACAGGGCAGAAAAATCGCCTAGCCAATATGCCAACTGCGAGACGAAGGCCGGGCAAGATCCACGCGACGCTTTTACGAGCATGCTCCTGGAGGAAACCATGACGGCCACCACCCTGCTGCAATCCCTCGTTTCAGACACCGCATCTTCTGATGTTTACAGCCTAAAAAGCATGTCCAGCACGGCTCTGGCCTCGGCGGCGGCGCCTGCAGCGGGATCGTCGGCTTTGCCTACGGGTGACACGGTCACCATCTCCCAGGAAGGCCGGGCCCTGGCGGCCGCGACGCAAAATGCCACACAAGCGACCGCAGCTACTGCCGCGTCCACGGAAGTAAAGAACAGTAAGGCTGGCACAACTGCGATTGATGCTTCGGAATTTGATTTCGTCACCTCGGCAAAGATGCAGTCCGGTCGAGAAGTCACCATAGAACGGCACTCTACCCACGAATATTATGCCAAAACAAGTTACAAAGTCAGTATCAGTGGCGCTGACGGGAAGGCCGAGCAAAGTTTTATGCTGACAGGGGACATTATCATCAATGAAGATGACAAAGGCACCCTCAACGTCAAATCATATACAAACGGCGACGAGACTTCTGGAAACGATATTATTATCGGAATGAGTGGCAAGACCTTGAGCGGTGGAGATGGAGATGACACTATTGTCGCGCTTAGGGACAACAATAACGATCCAAAAGCACTTTACTCTGAAAGTAGCACTACAATAATGGGGGGGAATGGGAACGACACAATTATCATTGCAACTGACAAGTATGTAGGTGGGCATATTAATACAGGGAGTGGCAATGATACAATATTTGCGCAAGGAGCAAGCTACAATTCAACGATAAATACTGGCGACGGGAATGACACTATCAGTATTTCTGATGGTTTTGCATATGAAGACATCGATACAGGATCTGGTGATGACATCATAATGGCAGATGGAGCCATTTCTATGTCAAATATCGTTACAGGCGACGGAAATGACTCAATTACAGCTGATATTATTGGTGCTGGTTATGGGAATAATCATATAAGTACAGGGGCAGGCAATGACAGCATCAAGGCAAACTGGATCGGAAATGCTGTCAATATAAATAACAAAAGCACCGATACAATTGATATGGGTGACGGCAACGACACCATTACTTCGACAATTTTTAGCACTGGTCTAATTAACATGGGTTCTGGTGATGATACAGTACATGGATTCGCCCTATTGACTTGCCGAGACGGTAAACAACCCTCTCTTATTGACGCTGGGGACGGAGATGACTCCGTTGCGTTCAATATCATCAATGGGGTAACCACTGTTCAGACTGGTAGTGGGAAGGATAAAATCAATATAGGTGATATTGATACTGACAAGACATCTTCAGGTATAGCCATCGAAACATCGTCAAAAAGTACTTCCGTCGAAAGAGACGATACCCGTCTTACAATGAAATTAACAAGCAACTATACTACTGACACCTATAATACTTTATCTATTTTCAAAAATGCAAACAAACAAATCATGGGAGCGATAATTGACTCTGGTTCTGGTGACGATATTGTTAATATATCAGGGACTATAACAAATAGCATAATTGAGGCAGGTTCAGGGAATGATACAGTCAAAATTTCTGGAAGAATCAACGGCAGCACCGTTGACACATACAAAGGAGACGACAAAATCAATATAGAAGGCATTACAATTAATAGCAATATTTATACTGGAACAGGGAATGATAATATAACAATTTCAGGAACCGTCAAAGACAGCTCTATCGATAGCAGTAAATCCAGCGGCTTTTATTCTTCCGTCAGCGCCGACCCCTTGAAGGACTTCCTCGAGGCTGAGGAGGACAATGACACCCTCAACATGTCTGGACAAATTATAAATAGCTCTATTAATATGGGGAAAGGTAACGATGCTTTTACATTAAAGGGCTCTATTGATCATAGTAAGATTTCGACTGGAAGAGGCGAAGATATGGTTAGTATTATTGGGAGTATCCAATCGAGTACAATCGACACGGATGCCGACAAGGACAGCATCACTATAGATGGCATGGCATATAAAAGCACCATCGACACAGGGGATACAAACGACAACGTCTCCATCTATGGGAATTCGGATACAACCACTATTAACGGGATCGGGGCAAAAAGTTATCTTGATATGTTGAAGACTCTAAAAAAGAAGTCTACTGCAAGTCATGTTTGCTAATACATTATTATTTATCTTTTACAGTAACAAGACAGATGAGAGCCTCACTGAGCCTCTCCAATCAACTTTCCGTATAACATCCTAATATAAAATATCCGTTAAACGTCTAACTCAACGTCAACCACCAGAGTAAACGGAGACAGGGGTTTCACTTGCTTTCCTGCAAGAGGAACCCCTGTTCGCATTGAAATCAGAATTATTTTCCCTACCCTCCGCCTGACCATTCCCGACACAAACAATATAGAATAAAATTTCACGATAAGCGAAAAAACTATCGGTTCATATAAACTTTTTTTGGATGACAACCGATAGGATAATTACAGGACAGAAAGATCGTTTCGCCAATATACCCACTGGGGGGCGACGGCCGGACAAGAGCCAAGCGACGCTTTTATGTCCTTTGGAGGAAATCATGACGGACGCCACCCTGCTGCAATCCACCGTTTCAGGAGCCTCTTACGCCGATCCCTATAGCACAAAGAGCCATGCCAGCACGGCCGTGACTGCACTGATCGCAGCTTCGCAGACCGCAACGGCCGCGACCACGGGCGACA